>ERZ825670.79-NODE-79-length-128379-cov-11.220839_pt1 | contig 128379 bp, 112 predicted proteins | sample MGYA00519929_ERZ825670 | MGnify/ENA primary metagenome ERZ825670 (study PRJEB31778, sample SAMEA3449207) | human gut metagenome | biome: human gut; feature: human-associated habitat; material: faeces | place: United Kingdom | collected 2010/2012 ...
TGACCGCTGCTTTAATTTGACTTTGACGATAGCGTACACTAAGGTCTTCCACCCATCGGATGTAGTCTTTATCTATGATGGTCAATTCTTTACTCATTATTTCCAACATTTACGTTAAAGTGCAAAGCGTCCAACTGCTTCATTATCTCTTCCTCCAAACGATGGCTTTCAGCGAACTGTTCGCTCAATGTCTTTCTATATTCTGCCATACGGGAGTTAAACTCCTCTTCCGTAATATCAACATAATTAATTTTGATGTCGAAGTACTGCCCGGCAGACAACGAATAACCTTTATCTTTAATCTCATCGTAGCTTACAGCAACTGAAAAATCCTCTACGGCTTCTTTATTTTTGAATGTATTGACAATTAAGTCAATATCATCCTTCAGCAATCTACGTTTTTTATTTTTCCCCTCCTTATATTCCTCGCCTAACTTGCTCGCATCAATCAATATGACTTTATCGGCAGAGGCCGATTTATCAAAGAACAGGACGGAAACATTCGTACCTGTATTTGCAAACACATTGCTTGGCATGGAGATACACCCATATACCCAATGGTTATCTATAATTTTTGTCAAAACCTTTCTTTCAACACCACTTTTCGCCGTAATGAATCCTGTAGGAATGACAATTGCCCCTTTCCCGGTCGTTTTCAGTGAATTGATAAGATGCTGTATAAAGCACAGATAGATCGACATTGACTCTTTCTTCTTTGCCGGAACAGATGGCACACCAGCCCAAAAACGTACTGTATCAGAAGCCAATGTGTCTCTAAAATCCGAGAAATCCAGATTGAATGGCGGATTGGACACGACGAAATCGAATTTTCGGAGCGCTCCGTTTTCTTCCTTATGGTATGGTTCTGTAAGCGTATTACCTTGCACAACATTCGGAAGACTTCCCGAGAGATTATTCAGGATGAGATTCAGTCGAAGCATTTCACTGGATTTTTCAGATATGTCCTGACTGAAGATCGTGCAACGGTCTTCCCCTATCTGATGAGCCAGGGCCATAAGCAAAGTACCTGTTCCTGCTGACGGATCATAACAGGTCATACCACGCAAGTCTGCATTATCACCAACCAGCAAACGAGCCATTACCTGTGCGATTGCTCTTGGAGTATAATATTCCGCATATTTTCCGCCTCCTGCGTTATTGTAATCTTTTATAAGATACTCAAATATCCGTGAGAAAAAGTCATATTTTTCTGCAAAAACACTTTCAAAATTGAATGACGCAACGGAACTCATCAATGAGCGTGCAAAATCATCCCTTTTTTGCGGATCAGTTACAAACTGTGTAAGCGCACTGAATATATTGACCCTGCTTTTTCCGGAAGTTACGACAGAAAAAGTATCTGCATTCAGATTGGCAATATCAATCAGCGTAGCATCTAACCGTGTAGAAAAATCTCCTGCTCCGGAGGTATTATACAAATGCGCCAGTGTATGCTCAGGCTTAAGCAAAGGGACGGATGCCGGAAGATAGCTGAACAAATCTTCGACCTCCTCTTCAGTAAATTTATCATATTCCGCATCCCACTTGTCGGCCTTACTCAATCTTTCTCCATAGATTTTATCACGTTTTGCCTCATATCCGAACTTGTCATTGAAATACTTATACAGGAACATTTCCGTAATAATCTTATACTCACTCCCACTGTTGGCTAGACCATAATGGGAAGTGGTCGATTTCAATGAGTCGATAAGGGCTATCGTAGCTTCTGATATATTCTGGGTATTTGCATCCATATTATCTTGAGTGAACTTGATTGTATTGGTTTATATATTCATTTGCAATGAGATTGTTGATAAATTTCCGGTCGGAAATACTTGCATTTATCCCCAAATCTATGAGTTGATGACCTATCATAGCCAATGTGTCCCTCTTGAAACTGTTTTCATTCGCAATGATGTTAATATCAAGGTAAATCCGATTGTCAATCTCACGTTTCATTTTTGACAGACTTTCTGCTATTTCGTATTCTGCTTTAGAAATAATAGGTTTTTCGCGCTTTTCATTTTCTTCCTCAATGCGCTTGTGAATACGGACAAATCGCTCGTCTCCCTGATATTTCTTTTTGAGTATATTGTTGCGACGGTTGATTTCACGAATCTTCTTCATCACTGAATCCATATAATCAATGCTTTCTTTGGCATCTTGCGTACTTTGAGGAACAAAGCCTTTCTTCCTGAAGTATTCCCGGAACTCGTCAGCCAAAATCACATATTTGTCTTCTGTTCTATCAAAATTGGCTTCAAATTCTGCCTGAACTCTTTCACAACGTTCCCGAATGTCATTGACAATGATACGCAATTCCTCTGAAATTCCTTTCTTAAACTCAAATTCCAACTCGGAAAGAGCGACATTGATAATTCCGGACACATCTGCCTTATGTTCGGTACTTTCCAGCAGATTAACTCGTTCTATACGGTGCGAAACCTCTGTTATGAGTGTAGGAATAGTACCTTTGGGCAGACTGTTGATTTTCGCTTTAAGTTCTTCATCTCCAAATGCTCTTATTTGGTTTATGATTGCCTTGGCATTTTCAAGAGTAGAACGGAGAGTATATAGATTTTCTTTATTCTCAATCTCATCTATTTCCTTTCTGAACTCTTCAGGATTATCGCATGTGTAATTGAACAAAATATTGCGGATTTCCTTTATCTGCTCTATGATCTGCTCCTTATCAACAATGAGAGCTTCTCCAACTGTTTTCTTTTCACCTGTTTCCTCAATATCGGCAGTACGGTTCAGTTCACGCAGATAGCGGTCATTCGTAGCATCGAAATTTTCCTTGATATTCACAAAATCCACGACATAACCATACTTGAATTTATGGTATGGCCTGTTTACCCTTGTCAATGCCTGCAACAAATCGTGCCCGTCAAGGCTACGCCCCAAATAGAGTTTCTTCAATCGGGGAGCATCAAATCCAGTCAGAAGCATCTGGTTGACAATCAAGATATCAACCGATAGCTTCTTCTTGTATTCATCAATGTATGCCTTACGTTCTTCTTTGTCCCCTTCATCATGCAAGATTAAAGAAGCCTTCAGCGGTTTTGTATGGTGTCCGTAAGCAACCATCGGTTCAGCAGCCATCATCAGATTTTCATCATATTTCTCATCTATTTTCTCATCTATATACAATGACTTGTTGAAACGTTCCTGCCACAAACGATACATTTCACGGGCTTGAGGATTTGTCTTGCACACAATCATCGCCCCCACCGTATCATCATTCTGTTCTATGCGGAACCGTCGGAAATCGGAAATAATATAGTCTATCAATGCATTGAGGTAAGATTCATGCTCAATGATCTTGTTTCGGTCAATATCACTTTTTCTGACTTCAATACCACCTGCCAGTTTGTCAAGAATACTCTCTATTTTTTCTTTATAGATTGTTTCTACTGGTTCTCGCATGAGTTTCAGAGTATAGCCGTCTGCTATTGACTTGTCATAATAATAGGTATCAATGTAATCACCGAATACACGCCAGGACTCCCTCTCCTCTTTTAACAAAGGCGTGCCTGTCAAAGCAATTTTTATAGCATCCTTATCGGCTGCTAATAGGTTTGCCAAGAAACTTCCCTGTGGATTGTAACCTCTATGGGCTTCGTCAATAAAGAATATACGCTGTAAACGGATGCTGTAATTGGAATCAATCTGTATTTTGGCAGAATCCTGTTTGAATTTCTGTATATTGACCACCATTATTTCCGCTTTTCCTTCTGCATTTTCAGTCAAATTCGTGCTGCGTATATCTGACATCAATTCATCCCTGCTGTTAGCAGTTCTGACAGACAGCCCTCTTGCCACAAATTCATCCTTTGCCTGTTCCATCAAGTCAAGACGGTCAACAATGAAATAAAATTTCACAGCCGTTTTCTTTGCCGCATAAAAATCTGTCAGACTACGTACGGAATAATATGCCAAGGCTGTTTTTCCACTGCCTTGTGTATGCCAGATAATACCGCTCTTGATACCATTATCCAATTTCTTTCGAATGGCAAAAGAGGCAAAAAGCTGCTGATAACGCATTACATGTTTTTCCAACTGGGTGGTCTTACTGCCGTCTTCCAATTCGATCTTTCTGTCCACATAGGCAAAACCATATCTTAGTAAAAACAGAAATCTCTCTTTACTAAGCATCGATGTTAGAATCCTGTTGGTCGGAGTATTTATATCTTTGTTTGTATTATATTCAGGCAGGTTCTTGATAACCACACAATTCCTGTGCTGCAATATCTGTTTTTCCGTACTGTCAGATATAGCCTTATAAGGATACCCTGCTACAAAACCTTTATCAGCCTCACGGAAGACGTTGAAGAATGCTTTGTTCTTGGACGTACAGCAATAGAATGCTCCTTGAATCGGAACTCTACTTTCATTGTCATACTCCTGATTGTTGGAAAATATCATCAACTGAGTAACATTCAGGAATCTCCGGAATTTTTCGTTACTCATTCGCATGTTAATACGCTCCCTTTCTGCCAGAATGCCGTCATGGTTATTCGGCTTCTTGACCTCAATAAAGGCTAATGGAAGCCCGTTTACAAAACATGTTATGTCCGGTCTAAAACTGTCTCCGCTATCCTGATCCTCACACTCAAATTCAGTGGTTACATGCCATTCGTTACGATCGGCATTTTGGAAGTCTATCAGTTTTATATTACTGTTGGAAGATAGTTTATTATAAAACTCCCTTCCAAGGTCATTATTGTTAAGTACCAATATGATTTCACTCAACAATTGCCTTGCCTGTAAATCGGACAGTTCCGGATTGAGACGTTGAACGCTGCTCAAAAACACATCCGTCAGAATATTAGTCTTGCTGTCATATTCTGTTATATTGTCCAAATATGTATATCCAAGCCTACACAAATGCAAGGCCGCCGGGACCTGTACTCGGGTATTTTCATTGAATTTATATTCCATGGCCTTACCTTTCTTCTTTATCGGTTATCAGGTCTTTTAAATCCACCTGTAGGATAACAGCTATTTGCTGAAGGGTCTCCAGGTTTGGTTGAATCCTATTGCATGCATAAGCATTCACCATGCTGAAACTCTTGCCAAGTTGTTTTGCCAACCATGTCTGGGAAATCCCTTTCTCTGCCAATACTGCTTTTATCCTATTTAGTTTCATATTATACCTCGATTGAATAGTACAAATATAGGGAATTATATTCGATAAATCGATTAGTTTTCATATATTTGCCATATGTATAGTAAATAAGTGTCTATGGAAAATAATCGTATTTTACAGAACAATAAAATTTCTCATTTTATTCTTCGAATTGATTTTACGAAAGACATTCAGATTGACTATAAAATGTTGTCTGAATCCTTGAAGGATGAGTTTGCAACCTTTAAGACTGAACTGCATTCAAATTACAATGTTAATATAGACAACTTTGAAGTGAAAAAAGAAGACTTTATTAGGTATCTTTTAAGCACTTCTACCATCAGTCTTAAAATTGATTCTTTTGAAAAATCTATTATAGTAGAACTGCAGCAGTATAAAGATAAATCGTCTTATATTCAATGCCTTACAAAGGTTATAGAAAAATTAAAAGCATTAGATATAGAGATTAATTCTCAACGCATTGGAATGAGGTATATTAATATCTTCTCATGCTCAAAGGTTTCAGATATTTCTAAGATATTGAATCCAACTGATGCAAAGTTTATTAAGGAAACTGTTGTCAGGGAAGGCATTGCTAGATCAATGATTGTTCACGAATATCAACAAGGAGATCATCTCGTACGTGTTCAATATGGTATCCCTAATAGATTTTATCCGTCTGTGATAAAAAATTATGATATTGTATTGGATATAGATGTGTATAGTGGTGGACAACAATCAATTGACACATGGGAAGAGTCAATCACACAATTTAATCATCAAGCATACAACATGTTTATCAGTTATATTAAAGAATCTTTCCTTAATACGCTAAAATAATGGATGAAAAGAACTATATTGATTTGCCTGAATCTATTGATCAAAATATTCCGCAAACATATAAATTTGATAGTGCATTAAAGCCACAACGTATTATAAGATTATATCAAACTAGTAATGACCCAAATATCAGCAAAAATAAAGAAGACGGAAGGCAACAGGATAAACCAATGTGATATTTTTCATGATATAGATATCGTGGAATGTATTACAGAGGGAGCTGATGGCGTTTCGGTCTCGTATATTCGTTTCCCGCTTATGATATGTTTGAACCAAGATTGTGATTTAAATAGTGATGAACGAGACAAATTAAAGGAAAATTCAAATAAAGATTGTAGGTTGCTTCATTTGATTGTCGCACCTCTGTTTAATTTTGATGTGTTCAAAGACGGACAACACTGGGGCGATATTTTCCAAACCGGACAAAAATACAATCCGAACAGAACAGATGGAAAGAAAATTATGAATAATGAAGATCCCCGTTTTCATTTTCTTCATTTTGAGGATGGATTTGAGTTGCCAGATATGGTTATCGATTTTAAACATTTTTATACTGTTAGTACGGAGTATCTATATCGAAACATAAACAATCGAGTTTGTTCGTTGAGCGAATTATACCGAGAAAAAATCAGTCAAAGATTTGCTTATTTTATATCACGTATAGGGCTGCCAGAATAATATTTACAATCTCAGATTTGTTTGTCTACCCATTCCTCCCATCGCCTCAGCCCGTCTCAGACGGTGTGGTTTGTTTGCGTAAATTTTATTGATTACCACATAATATATTGATAATCAATATAGTTGAATTTCTTCAACGAGGAGGAGTACTAACCTTTTTTAGAACAAATAGTAATAGTGTTGTAAATCAAATTTTATAGAAAAGCCACCTGATTTCTCAGATGGCTTTTCTTGCTTTCACGACCTAAAAAATATAATACAATTCACGTAATATTTTCAATCCAAACTATTCCAATCTTGTAAATAAAATAGTTTATCATTTGTATGGAAGAGCAAGCCATCTATTCAAACAAAAACTCAAACCAATAATCACATCGCTCGAAGATTTTGCTGCCCCGTTAATGCAGACTTTTAAATAAGGTATTTTTAAACCCTCCCTGCTATCCTCTTTGCCATCTAAAAACACGACTGTAATAATTTGACAATTACTGTCTTGAATAACTATCGTGGAAATTCAACAAAAAATACCAGCAAAATCATTTCTCTTTTTCAAAGAACCCACACATTAAATAAGCACATATTAAGTTAAAATCTTAATCCGTTTTACCCATTTATTCCACAAATTTTCCTAACTTTGCCTTGTTGAATAGTATCTGCATTTATAGCGATTTATGCACACCGCTATAAAGTATCTGTTTTTATAATCGCATCAACATTATCATCACCCCTCGACAAGAGGCAAAACCATGAAAAAATAAAGTGCTTATGAAATCCTACCGTACAATGTGTAAGAAAACTTGGGCTGTTATACTTGCGATAGCCTGCCATCTACCCGCTACATGGGCAACAAACGCTAACGAAATCGAACTCATTCCGAAACCCGTTCACGCAGAACGGACATCGGGCTATTTCCGGCTTTCCCCCAAATCCACGATCGGTTACGATGCCGCTCTTCAAGGACAAGCTGAATACTTACAACAAGTGCTCGGTCAATCCACCGGATGGGACTTGAAACTGAAAAAAGATGCCCGCAAAGCCACTATCCTCTTGACATTAAACCCCGAAAAAGTAGATAAACCGGAAGGCTACCGATTGGACGTAACTCCCAAAGGAATCTCATTGACCGGCCGGGACGCAGGCGGCATATTCTACGGCATACAAACACTGCTGCAACTCTTTCCTCCCCAAGTGTACAGCGACAAACGGCAGCATGGAGTAGAATGGATCGTCCCCGCCGTAACGATATACGATGCCCCCAATCGCCCCTGGCGAGGCATGATGCTGGACGTAGCTCGTTATTTCTACGACAAAGAGTTCGTGAAAAAATACATCGACATGATGGCCATGTACAAGTTAAACAAACTGCAATTCCACTTGATTGACGACTCCGGCTGGCGACTGGAAATCAAAAAATATCCCCGTCTGACCGAGGTGGGTGCATGGGCAGGTCCCGATCACAACCGTCTGGGAGGATTCTACACCCAAGAAGACATAAAAGAACTGATTGCTTACGGACAAGTCCGTAACGTGGAAATCATTCCCGAAATCGAATTTCCGGCTCACATTCTGTCTGCCGTCGTTGCCTATCCGTGGCTCAGTTGCACGGGCTTGCAACACGAAGTCCCCACACAACATTTCATCAGCCGCGATCTGCTTTGTGTCGGCAAAAAATCTTCCCTGCAATTTTTACGAGATGTATTAGACGAAACCGTTCGATTATTCCCTTCCTCGTACATCAATATAGGGGGTGATGAAGCCGTTTACACTCGGTGGGAAGAATGTCCCGACTGCCAAAAAGTGATGAAGCGGGAAGGATTGAAAAAGGCTTCCGAACTGCAAGGTTACCTTACCAACGTCGTAGCCGAAATGATGAAAGAAAAAAATCGTACTGTCGTAGGGTGGGAAGAAATCTTTTTGCGAGGTGATGTCAAAACCCCTGTTGTCGGGCTTATTTGGCACAATGTCAGGGACACCCTTCTTGCTACGCAGCGCGGACATAAAGCTATTCTGACACCCGCCACGCACATGTATTTCGACTTCCCCGAAAGCCGTACCCCGGGAGAAGTGAAAGCCGCCACTTGGATGCCGCCTATCTCTCTCGAAAAATGTTACAGCATGGAAATCAACGACTACTCTCCCGAATCGACCGTACTAGGAGTACAAGGTTGCTTTTGGAGCGACCAATTTATTCACGGCACTGTATTGCAAGAGATAGATTATCTGAATGAAAATCGCTCCGAAAACTATGCCGAATACTTCACTTTCCCCCGTCTGTTAGCTCTTTCAGAAGTGGCATGGTGTCGACAATCCGACCGCAATTATTCCGACTTCCGTCGCCGGTTGAGTCACCATTTCAATCGACTCGACTTCAAAAATTGCCATTACCGTGTACCGGAACCCGTCATAGAACAAATGGATCCGACTGCTACCGGCGCAATAGAATTTACATTATCTCCGGCCGTCGCCGATGCCGACATTCGCTATACCACCGACGGCTCCTATCCTACGGTTCATTCCCCCCTTTACACCACTCCGGTAACCGTCGATGACAAAAGCGACTTCCGGGCTATTACCGTAATAAATCCCCGTCACTATTCGCTGCCCATTTATTTCGCCCCCGACTATTCGGGCTATAAACAGTACGGTGAATATACAGCCGAATGGAAACCCCTGAACGTACAGCCCTATCTAACTCCTTGGCGATTCGAATGTACCGGCAAAATATCAGGCAATGGCACATATACGGTATCGTTCATCTACACAAAAGGTGAAACCCCGTTCCGGTTAGGCGCATTGAAACTTTACAAGCGAGACGAACTCCTCGCCGAAGTTCCGCAATCGGTTCTGATAAATGCCGATTCCCCCATAGCGACCTACCGCTTTACTGTCGATTCCTTCGAAGCCGGTACTCCCTTTTTCATAGAAGTAGAAGCCTGCGGAGAGAAAGGGAAAGATACCTCGGGATTAGTATTCATAAACAAAGTCACTCAATAATCCATAAAAAAATAAGATACACAAAAGGCAGCTAAGCTGCCTTTTGTGTTATATAACATTCGATCGAAATACAGACCGATTCTCCGAAAAGACTATCTTTGTAAAAGAAGATATCATAAAATAATTTTATACCACGTAACACAGAAATTTTTATCATCATGGCAAAAGCGCATATTTTTATCAGTTACGCCCACGAAGACAAAGAGTGGGTACTGGAAGGCCCGGGAAACATTCATCTGATACCTCGAATTAGACGACACACGAGTCCGGATGCAGAAATATGGTTCGACGAAGGATTGGTTATCGGCGAAAAATGGGACGAAGAAATACACAATCACATCGTTCAATCACACATTGCCATTTTGCTGATTAGCGAAAGTTTCGTATCCTCGGATTATATCGTAAACAAAGAACTCGTTTGGATTAAAGAGCAAGTAGAAAAAAACGATATGAAAATCGTTCCTCTACTCATCGGAAACATTACCGAAAAATCGAAACGAATAATCGACTGGATATATCAAAGGCAAATACACCCTTCCGAGACACAACCGCTTTGCAACTATCTCAACGATAAAGCACAATGGGACCACATGATTACGAGTATATTGAACATCATCGATGCCAAAATCGACCAAGTGCTCGAAACTCTTTTGCTGAACGAAAGCACCCGGCAAACCGAAAATTCGATTAAACCGTCTGTCATGCCCGACAGTAAAACAGTTACTGGATATATCGAAAACCGAGACACGAAAATTACCGATAAAACGACGGCGGCACACCCGACAGGAGTAAACCCCGCACTTTATCAAGAAGCCATCAGACTATACCGGAATCACAAATACAAAGAAGCATCGGATATCCTTCTGAAATTAGCCGCCGCAAACAACACCGAAGCTCAAAATCTCCTTTGCGACATTCTTTGTAACAAAGTAAAAGGGTATCAACTATGGCCCGGAATTTTAGAAACATTCCTACCCTACGCAGAAAAAAATCTTGCCTTCGCTCAAACCATCGTAGGAAAAGTCTACTATCGGGGAAAACTGAATGAGCGCAATTACGAAAAGGCTTTCGACTGGTTCTCCAAAGCAGCCGAAAGCGGGAATTCATATGCCCAATACTTGTTAGGTAACATGTATGAAAACGGGACATTCGTAGAACAAAATTACGATACAGCTCTCTCCTATTATAAAAACTCGGCAGCACAAAACAACATCATGGCCATAGGAGAAATGGCATTCATGAAAGATAATGGTTACGGTATGCCCATGAATAAGGAAGAAGCCGAAAAAATATACCTCCAACTGGCCGAAGAACGCGACGATGAGTGGTCCATGATCAAACTGGCCTATATCGAAATGGATAGAGGGAATTCCGAAGAAAGATTGAAATGGATACAAAAAGCGCTTGAAAAAGAGTATATCGATGCCTACGTAGATTTAGGCATCTTCTATCAATCCGACGAAAAATACAAAGACCTCGAAAAAGCGCAGCAATCTTATTATCAAGCGGCACAATTAGGCAATCCCGAAGGAATGAACGGATTGGCGATGATCTATTACGATATGCCGGACAATAAAGGAGACGAACAAGCGTTTCGATGGTTCTCCAAATCGGCCGACTTGGGAGACAGTCTCGGACTATATTATCTGGCTGTTATGTATGAAAACGGCTTCGGAACCAATGTCGACAAACAAAAGGCTTGGGATCTATATCTAGCTTCGTCCGATCAAAAATTCTCGCCGGCCTATCGTAAAATAGCGCAACTCATCGAAGAGGGCGAAGCACCTGCATCATTCACAGGCCGAGAATTGGAATACTATATAAAAGCCGCCGAAAGAAACGACATAGACGCTATACACGATGTCATACGGTTCTTGGAGAATGATCCCGACCGGCAGAAAGAATTGTTCTCTTGGTGTCAACGAGGAGCACAGCTCAATAACGGGAAATGTATTTGTAAATTAGGAAAACTCTATTTCTACGGCATGGGGACAGAAATGGACGAATTCAAAGCGATGAACTGTTTCCGCAAAGCCGAAACGATGGAAATCCCCGAAGCCTACTATTTCTTGGGGCTGGCCTACTACGAAGCCAAAGGTGTGGTTAGCCCGAACATACAAAAAGCCGAAGAATATTTTAGAAAAGCTGCCGAAGCCGGATATTCCGACGCGATTAAAGCAATCGCCGAGCTTTATATGCAGTCGGGACAAGAAAACGGATATGAAAAAGCCATCGAATATCTGAAAACGATTGCGGAGGGAGAACATGCCGACATCGCTTATGAAGGACTCATGCGAATCGCCGTGGAACAAATGAACGCTCAGGATTACGACGACCCGCAGAACAGCGAATTATATCAAAAAGCTCTCCGATTCGAAACATCAGGGAAAGAAGCCGGTATGACCGAGTCGTTAAGTAAAGCGTTCCTCGATCGAGGAATAAATTTATACAATATCGAAAAATACGAATCGGCCATAGCACCCTTGCTTTTAGCAGCACAAATGGGAGAATCGGAAGCCGCGACGCATTTGGGAGATCTATATTTCTACGGACATGGCGTCGATACCGATTACGAACAATCCTATTATTGGTTTGCCAAAGCAGCGCAAAGCAACAACGCTTATGCCCAATATTCCATTGCATTCATGTATATAAAAGGACAGTTCGTAGAAAAAGACGACACGCAAGTAATCAAGTGGATGAAATTAGCGGCAGAGAACGGCTACACCGAAGCGCAAAAGAACATGGGAGAATACTATTATTATGGCTCTTTCGGTTGTCGAAGAGATATGAAAGAAGCCATAAAATGGTATGAAATGGGAGCAAAAAGCAACGAACCGACATGTGTGTTCACTCTGGGATTAATCTATGAAGAAGGAGACGGAGTACAAAAAAATATCCTGAAAGCTGCCGATTGGTATCAAAAAGGAGCACAAGCCGGCATTCCTTCTTGTTTGTATAATCTTGGGAAACTAATTATCAATAAAGAAATATCGGGAGAAGAAGAGAAAGGATTCAACCTCATACAACAAGCCGCGGAAAGCGGATACTCCTTTGCCCAAAACTACATGGGACGTGCATACCGTTTCGGGTGGTATGTCAATGCAAACCCGGTCAGAGCCACCAACTGGTTCACCAAAGCGGCAGAACAAAATATGCCGGACGCAATGTGCAATTTAGGCGACATGTACTCCTATGAAGACGGATTGACCATCGACTATGAAAAAGCGTTCTATTGGTACAAAAAAGCTGCCGAAACAAAACACAGCAGAGCTTTGACCGAACTGGGAGACATGTATTATGCAGGGAAAGGTGTCCGACAAGATTACCAGAAAGCAATGGAATATTACCAGAAAGCGTGTGACGAAGGTTATCCTTATGCATTCTATTCATTAGGCTTTATGTATTGGAAAGGACAAGGAACGCTCCCCGACAAAGAAAAGGCTCAGGAATATCTCAGTCAAGCCGCCGCTATGGGAAATGAAAGCGCTTTCCAACTTTTGAACCGCATGGATCACGAATCGGAAGAAGAAAAAGACATCGACCCATTCGCCCGACAAGCCTATTTAGAAGCTCAACAAGCCCTTGCCGACAAAGAAACAGAAAAATATATCAACCTTCTATCCCAATCGGCGAATTTAGGATATGTTCAAGCCCTGAACGATTTGGGAGACCTCTATTTTAATGGAGAATTGGCCCCTAAACATATGGGCAAAGCATATGAATATTTTTTGAAAGCCTCTCAAAACGGATCTGGATATGGTTCATACAGTTGCGGATTCATACTCATGAAAGGGTCTTCCGATATTCCCCGGGACATTGAAAAAGGACTTTCCATGTTCCGCTTGGCGGTTGAGCAGAATTACAAAGCGGCAACCCGGGACTTGGCTCGATATTACTATTCGTTGGAAACCGAAGAGGACAATCGCAAAGCGTTGGACTACTACCTGCAATACATCGAATACAATCCCAAAGACACCGATACATTGCTTCATATCGGATTGATTTACGAATCGGGATTGGGAGTTCCGCTCAATATCGACCTCGCCCGTAGATATTATGAACGAGCTGCCGAACAAGACGAAACCGGCATGGCATACAACTTCTTGGGAGGAACCTACATGAATGACGAAGAAACCGAGAGCAACGAACGAAAAGCCGTGCACTATTTCCAAAAAGCTATCGAATTGGGCAACACGAATGCAATGTTCCGAATCAGCTACTACCTCCACAACGGTAAAGGAGGATTACAGGTCGACATACCTCGGGAAATCGAATTGCTCACCGAAGCCTCCAAACGCGGAAACCATCAAGCCACGTATCGGCTGGGATTATTATTCGAAGATAACGAAAGTGGAATGGCTCAAAATCTCGAATTATCCGTCAAATACTTCCAATTAGCCGCCGACAACGGTATTCTCGCCGCCATCAACAAGATGGGAGAATTATATCTTTTCGGGGAAGTAATACCGGCAAACCTGACGAAAGCCATATCTTGCTTTACGGCAGCCTCGGAACAGGGATATGGGAAGGCCTCATATTGGTTGGGAAGGCTTCATACCGATGGTATCGGACAACTCGAAAAAGACACTCAAAAGGCGATGAACTATTACCGTAAAGCTATCGAACAAGGTTATGAAGAAGCCCGGGAGTGGATGGAACAACTCCAAAAAAATTTAGTGGACGAGACCATAACAGATATTGAAATACCCCAAGACAAGTCAGACGAAGAGTTATACAAAGATGCTAAAAATGCATTGGAAAAAGCCCAATTCAAAACGGCTTACGCCTATTTTTCCTATTTAACGCAAAGAAACCATGCCGAATCGTTCAACGAACTAGGAGACATGTATTTCTACGGCAGAGGAATGGCAATCAACCAAGCCAAAGCTCTGGAACTATATAAAAAAGCCGCGACACTCGATAGTGTTTATGGTTTCTTTAATGTCGGATTCTTATATTGGAACGGACCCGAAGAAATACAAGATCCCGAACAAGCATTACAATATTTGAAAAAAGCGGTCCAAATGGGCTATACCTACGCACTGAGTTTCATCGGAGATATCTATCGAACCGGACCAGAAGAACTTATCGATTATGCCGAAGCGAAACGATACTATCAAAAAGGAGTCGACGTTAACGAAATCAATGCAATAAAAGGTATGGCTCTTTTATACCTTTTGGGACAAGGCGTAACACAAAACAATGCTATGGGAGCATTCTATTTGAAGAAAGCAGCCGATAAAGGCAACGCATGGGCCATGTATCACTTAGGACGTCTGTATTATTACGGCGAGGGTATTCCCCGTAACCCCAAATTGGCATTGGACTATTTACAAATGGCTTATGATGCGAACTATCCGGATGCATGCAGTCTGTTAGGACTACTCTATGAAAGAGGCGAAGGCACTGCACCAAATATAGAATTAGCCAACAAGTTATACATCAGAGGGCATGAATTAGGAGACAACCAATCCATGTGGTACTTGGCTTGCAATTATCTCGATGGAAACGGTCTGCCCAAAGACTACAAAAGAGCCGAAAAACTCTTTATACAAGCCATCGAAAGAGGGAACGAACCGGCTCGAATCGACTTAGCCAGAATGATATTCCACGGATTAGGAACAGTACAAGACCCGCAAAAAGCATACGAAATCATAAAACCCTGTTTAGAGCAAGGATACGGACGAGCATATATGTTAATGGGAGAAGTTTACGAAAACGGATTAGGTGTGGAAAAAGATTATAAACAAGCCAAAGAACTGTATCGAAAAGCGCTCGACTTAGGATATAGTTTTGCACAAGAAGCACTCGATCGTTTAGATAAGTTCTGCTAAAAATAAAGCTGTCAAAAACAAAGGAGCACCTCCTTCCCTTTCGTACTCTATGGCATTGCGTGACATTTCAGTCCTCCTCCCCTGTGTTTTGTAATGCAAAATATAGAGGAGGTGGCACGAAGTGACGGAGGGGTTGAAAAAACCGGCAACAGTAGTGACAACTCTCTCCCTGCCGTGTCCCGTAACATTACGGGGTGTTTTCGAAGAAATATAGGGGGAGTGCCCGTAGGGCGAGGGGGGGGTAAAGCAGAAAAGACCTCTGCACGTCTGCAATGAATATAGCCACACTCCTCCCCTGTGTTTTGTAATGCAAAATATAGGGGAGGTGGCACGAAGTGACGGAGGGGTTGAAAAAACCGACAACAGTAGTGACAAGGTTAAGCCTCCTCTCTCTGCCGTGTCCCGTAGCATTACGGGGTGTTTCCGCAAGGAAATTTATTTTGTCCCCTTATTTTTCAATGACAAGTTGTACTTTCTTTGTCCCTAAACGAGCCTGTAACCACTCCTTGAATCTTTTTTGCTCCGACAAAGAAAAGACTTTGGAATGACGCACCACAGCAAGAGTTGTCGTGTCTCTCGCCTCCGTATCGATACGGCTGAAAATCGTTTTCGAAATGGCAATATCGGTCACATTAGGGAAAAGAACCTTTATTTCAGGAGCGATTTCCACCCCCACAGAATCATATTGTTGGTAATGCGATGCCAGATTTTCCAAAGAATCTATCGTTTTCTGCTGGCGATCTATCTGCTCTTGATTATGCAAATAAATATCTTTAAACATCGCACTGCTCAAAGTACTTATATCCGCTTGATTTTGCCCATACCCTTGACGAACCTCCAATATAGCACCGCCCAATCCATACTGGGGCAATCTCGCCTGTGCCACAGCTATGGAATCTTTCGGGATTTCGGCTCCTACCAAAGAGACGCGTATGATGTGCTTTCCGTGCTCCGTCACGGCACTTTTACTTAAAACCTGAGTATCGGCATAATTGAAATTCTGGGAAACAAAGCGGGATGCTGCGACCTCGAAAAAGTTCTCTTTCACCATATTGTAAGTAAGGTAAATACTCGGAGCCATAGTCAGTATCAAAATGGTATACACCATTCGTTCCACCTTCTTACGCCGTTCATCGTCCACAAACTCCTTCTTCGAATATTTCATTAACTTCACGCCCAAAGTCGTTGCGAACGCAATAAAAACCGAATTGATGAAAAACAAATAAAACGCTCCGAAAAAATAATAGAAATTACCGGTAGCCAACCCGAATCCCGCCGTACACAACGGCGGCATCAACGCCGTGGCGATGGCGACACCGGGTAAAACATTTCCTTTTTGTTTAGACGACATCGCCACGATACCCGCCAATCCTCCGAAAAAAGCGATCAACACATCGTAGATAGTCGGCGAAGTACGAGCGAGTAATTCACTTCGGGCCTCATTCAGGGGTGAAACCCAAAAGTAAATAGTCGACGTTATCACACTGAACAACGTTGCGACTGCCAAATTCCGAAAAGAACGTTTTATCAACTCATAGTCATTGATACCTAACCCCAATCCGATACCCATGATGGGACCCATCAGAGGTGAAATCAACATAGCGCCGATAATCACAGCGGCCGAATTGGTATTCAATCCCAACGAAGCGATAAATATCGCGAATACCAAAATAAGAATCGTAGAACCCTTAAACTCCACTCCTGCGCGAATCGCTTCTACCGAAGCCGCCTCTTCTTCCCTGTCTTGACTCATATCAAGATAATGAGTCAAAAACCTTTTGACAGAATCAACGAATTTGGGAAATGACATAATTACTTTTATTAAAATACCGGAAACTCAAAACCGCTCTTTCAAAACTTGGACACGAAACGTCTTAACCCGGGAACCTCGTTCATCGGCAAATCATGGCGGAACAAATAGACCAAGAACACACCCAAGAGCAGAGTCCTGAATGCCAAACGCAAAAAGAGGGATTCGATAGGGACAACCATCGCCACCGCATACAGCACAACCGTCAACAGCGTATAGCGGAAAGCCGACTTCAAATCATAGCGTATCGGGTAAACACGCTGCCCGATAAAAAAAGAGGCCAACATCATACTCGCATAACAAACGAACGCCCCCCAAGCACAAGCCATATATCCGAAACGGGGAACCCCCACGATGTTGATAATCGCCGTAATGGCAAAACCGAACAAAGAGAACCAAGCGCCCCATTGTGTCCGGTCGGTCAATTTATACCACAAAGAAAGATTGAAAAACACACCGAAGAACAATTCGGCAAGCATGACAATAGGAACAACTTTCAATCCCGTACAATACGTCGCCGGCATAAAGAACCGCACGAGGTCTATATAAAACATCACTGCGAGGAAGATGAAAAACCCGAATATGATGAAATACTTCATCGCATCCGAATACGACTTTTTATTTCCGTCGCCGGCATCTTTACTTCGGGCAAAAATGAATGGTTCGTATGCAAAACGAAAAGCCTGTGTAAACATCACCATCACGATCGCTATTTTATAAACCGCACCGTATATGCCGAGTTCCGACATGGCATCCGGGCGATTGCTTGCCAGTTGAGGATAAAACATCTTGTCGAAGGTTTGGTTCATAATACCGGCGATCCCCAAAATTAATAATGGAAAAGAATATTTCAACATGCGTGACAACAAATGCCGGTCGAACCGATAACGTATCCCGAAAATCTCTGGGAACAAAACCAACAATACAACTCCCGAACTGATGACATTCGAGACCAATATATATCCCACCAAAAAATCGGGGTCGAAAAACCAAGAAATCCACTCGGGGTGAATACCATACAGCCACGGGCAAAGCAGAATGAAAAACAAATTCAACGCTATGTTCAGGAATATCGAAAACAATTTGATCGAAGCGAACCGTATCGGACGATGCCGATAACGCAAGTAAGCGAACGGCAACGCCGTAAAAGCATCGACGGCTATAATGGCCGCCATCATCAATACATAATCCTCATGCTCGGGATAACCCAACAACCTCGACAAAGGCGTTATAAACACCCACACAAGAACAAAAAACAACGTCGATGTAGTCGCCAGCGAAATAAGCCCGGTAGTATAGACCCTCTGCGGCTCTTTCTCCTCCTTATCGTTGGCAAACCGGAAAAAACCGGTCTCCATGCCATAAGTCAGGATAATCAACAAAAGAGCCATATAAGCATACAGATTGGTCACGATGCCATACTCGGCGGTCGTTTTCAATACGTTGATATAAAGAAAAACGAAACACCAGTTCAAGAACCGCCCCAATATACTGCTTAAACCATATATGGCGGTATCTTTCGCCAAACTCTTCATGCCGGCCATACGTCTCTGCTTATACGTAATTAAAACAATGTACCCTGCTCCGAAATCCGTCGCCGATTCAAATGGGTATAAGCCAAATCGGTCACCTCGCGTCCCCGGGGCGTACGCTTGATAAATCCCTCTTTAATCAAATAAGGCTCATATACCTCCTCCAACGTTCCGGGATCCTCGCCCAAAGCCGTCGCAATAGTCGTCAACCCTACGGGGCCGCCTTTGAATTTATCGATAATGACCGAAAGTATCTTATTGTCGATCTCGTCGAGCCCGTATTTATCGATATTCAACGCTTCCAAAGAATACCGTGCTATCTCCAAATCGATACTCCCCGACCCTTTCACTTGGGCAAAATCACGAACACGACGCAACAAGGCATTCCCGATACGAGGCGTTCCACGACTGCGCATAGCGATCTCGGTAGCCGCCTCATGCGTACAAGGCACGCACAACAGCTTGGCCGACCGCTTTATAATATGAGTCAATACGGCATGATCGTAATATTCCAAATGACAGTTTATCCCGAATCGGGCACGCAACGGACTCGTCAATAACCCGCTTCGGGTAGTCGCACCCACCAGCGTAAAAGGATTCAATTCTATCTGTATGGAACGCGCGCTCGGCCCTTTGTCGATCATAATATCGATACGGAAATCTTCCATCGCCGAGTAAAGATATTCCTCCACTACCGGACTCAGACGATGAATCTCATCGATAAACAACACATCGTTTTCCTCCAACGACGTCAACAATCCAGCTAAATCACCGGGCTTGTCGAGTACCGGCCCCGACGTTATTTTGAAACCCACCCCCAACTCGTTAGCCACGATATTGGCGAGTGTGGTCTTCCCCAATCCGGGAGGGCCATGCAACAATACATGATCGAGCGGCTCTTGGCGCATCCGCGCCGCCATGACGAAAACCCGTAGGTTCTCTATAATTTTCTCCTGTCCGTTAAAATCGTCGAATGACAACGGACGCAGAGCTTTCTCGAACTCACGCTCGGTATCCGAAATTTTTTGCTCTCTTATGTCGAATCGATTATTTTCCACAGGCTCTTGCGTTCACCGTATTTCAACGACAAACTTAACAATTTATTTTGTGATTACGAGAAGCCGATTGGAGTTTTTTAGAGCCATGCACAAGAATAGAACCTTAACTATTTCCTCTCATTTTAGAAAACGGAGTCTCTTCCGGCGACATTTCAAAGCATCTTTTCGCTCTATCTTGGCCCAAAACTCCCTGTGCGCCCGCAGAGCCTCCTCTATGGAAGCAGCCTCGTCCCACCCTCGTAAACGGGCATACACGCCTACGACATATCGCACGACCGACTCGTCCCGGCAAAATCGATTGAAATTGGCCAAACACATTTTCGGAGTCATCGGCAGAAACCGCATACGGTTCAAGTCGACAATAGAAAACACGACACTTCCCTCCCGCCTGTCGAACAAAATATTTCCGGCAGAATAGTCCAAATGCAAGACCCCTTTTTTATGCAAATCTACCGTAAAAGCGGCGAACGCATCCAAAATATCCTCACGTCCGGCAATACCACCCTCCTCGAATTCTCGCATCATACGAGGATAAGAACAATTTTCCGACACAAAAAAAGAATGCTGCAAAAGTCCCCCGCTTTTTAGTTCGATATAAGCGACCGGGGCAGGGGTTTCTATTCCCATAGACCGCAATCTCAACGCATACTCATAAGCACGGGAAGCCTTGCTGGGACGGAAAAAAGTATAAGCGATTCTATTGATAAACAACGGCACTTTATAATTCTTCACCACATACCACTGCCCCTCATAAGAAAACTTGCGAAGCTCGTTTCTGGCTTTATAAATGCAATCACCCAACGTAGGAAATGAAATCGGCAGTTTTTGTACGAAATTTCGCAGCTGGCAATATGATGGATTCAGAACAAGTTTCATTTTCTGGTCATCGGGTCTTGAATAATATGATGATAAAAATACGCTTTTTCAACGATGTAAGAAAAATATATTCAACCTATTTCTCTTTTATTAGAGTTTCTAAACTTTTCACGCGATCGACAATAGTTTCCGGGGCTATCTCCAAGCAAGCATAATCCTTTCGATAACAAGGCTTATTGCCGAATACAGAACAAGGACGACAATCCAGTGGCAACTCAACCACGCCGCTATCCGACTGTCGCCAACCTAAGAAACCGCAATACGGGTGCGTGGCTCCCCAAACCGAAACGACCGGAACCGCCACCAACGATGCCAAATGCATATTGGCCGAATCCATCGAAATCATCACGTCGAGACGGCTCATCAAAGACAACTCGACCGCAAAGCCATAACGCTTGTCCGCCAAAGAAATCACTCCCGGATAACGCTCACGCCATAAGGACAAAATCTTCCGTTCCCGATCGCCCGATCCAAACAAAAAAATCTTTACTCGGCTTTCCTCCGATAACTTCGAAACGACCTTTTCCATACGGTCGAGCGGGTAAATCTTACCTTTATGCTTAGCGAACGGAGCCACTCCTACCCAACGCTCTCCGGAAGATTTCGGGGGCGTCAACTCCGAATACAATCCTTCGTCACCCACACCCTCATCATACAAAGAGACGAAGTTAGGAACAAAACTAAACCCTAGCGAAACAAAAACCTCGCCGTACCGTTCGAAAGAGGAACGGAGCGGACGCAGCACTTTCGCCCTGCGAGACGTTAATTCCTGTTTTTCTTTCCGTCCTTTATCGATTACGGCAACACGAATCCCCCATAATTTGAAAAAAAAGCGCAACACCTTCGTTCGCAACACATCATGCAAATCCGCTACGGCATCGATGGACAACCGACGAACCTCCCGAGCCAGATGATAAAGCCCGACAAAGCCCTTGTGCCTTCCCTTGACATCGGCGACGACAACCTGTAAATTTCTCGGAGCGTTTATGAACAACTGTGAAGCCACTTTTTGAGTAAGCATCACGAATGTGGTTTCAGGATAAGCCCGGCATACGGAATAAACCACGGGAATAGTCATCGCGACATCGCCCAATGCCGACAAACGTATAATCAGTACTTTGCGATAAGGCATAAAAAGTGTATTACTTTTTATATAAAACCGGATTCAATGCCGGATCGTTATACATCTTCATCTGCTTGTAAACCTTCATATATTTCTTGCCAGACTCTATTTCATCGAGCAACTGGGTGATCGCCATAGACAAATCGGCTCGTTGCTCCAATAAAATTCTCAGCTTTTCCCGGCATTTGGCGACATGCTCGGGAGAGGCATCCTTACGCTCTACCTCTTGTTGCATATGATAGATTTTAACGGCAAGAATCGACAGACGGTCTATGGCCCAAGCCGGACTTTCCGTATTGATGGTTGCATCCGCTTTTACCTCGACGTTGGCATACTTTTGTAAAAAATAATCATCGATCATTTCCACCAAATCGGTACGCTCCTGATTCGACTTATCAATCCTTCGCTTGATAGCTAAGGCCTCTTCGGGATCTATCTCGGGATTGCGAATAATATCCTCCAAATGCCACTGAACCACATCGATCCAATTTTTCAAACACAGATAATATTCTATACTCCCTTCCGAATAAGGATTTTCCAACGGGGCATCGACTTGGTCGAACCGATGATAATATTGTGTTGTATTCCAAAAAATACGATTACATGTTTCAGCGAAATTCATAACTTATTGCTTTAACGAATATGACTTCTTTATCACAAAAACAATTCCCGCACAGCAACCGGCGATTTCACCTCCGCCGGGCACGGCCTATTTTTGTTTCATGCAACAAACATAACAATAGTTTTACGAACTTCCGCTATTTTCCTCATATAAAAATAGCTTTTCGCTTCTTTACCCTAAAAAATTACTATTTTTGTTTATCAAAAAAACATAGCGATGAACACGATTCCATATATTGTAGCAGACAATAAAATACCCTACCTGAAAGGGATTCTCGAACCTTACGCACGAATCGATTACCTATCCCCCGAACAGATAAATGCACAAACGGTACAAGATGCCGATATACTTCTAATCCGCACCCGGACAAAATGTAATCGGGAACTGCTCGACCGAAGTCGCTGCCAATACATAGCGACGGCGACCATAGGCTACGACCATATCGATACGCTCTACTGTAAAGAAAAAGGTATCTCTTGGCAAAACGCACCCGGTTGTAATGCATCTTCTGTCGGGCAATACGTATTGTCATCATTGCTGGCTTGGAGCAAAAGCACCAGAAAAAATCTGCAAGACTGCACCATAGGCATCGTAGGAGTAGGTCACGTGGGCAAAATAGTCGCCCGATACGGCAAATTATTGGGAATGCAGGTTCTGCTTAACGATCCCCCCCGGCAGGAAGTCGAAAGCGAAACCGATTTTGTTCCTCTCGAAAAAATTTGTCGGGAGGCCGACATCGTCACATTTCACACCCCTCTGACACATGAAGGAAAATACCCGACATATCATTTGGCCGACACCGACTTTTTCAACGCCCTTGAAAAAACGCCCCTCATCATCAATACGGCGCGAGGAGAAATAATAAATACCGAAGCATTGAAACGAGCGTTGAAACAAAAAAAAATATCGTCGGTTATCCTTGATTGCTGGGAAAACGAGCCGAACATAGATAAAGAATTATTGGAACAAGCCTTCATTGCCACCCCCCATATCGCTGGATATTCTGCCGACGGCAAATCGGAAGCGACACGCATGATTGTACAGTCGGTCGGAAAATGGATAAAAACCGATATCCCCACCCAAAACATCGTACCACCCGCACCGGTACGAGAAATTATCGACCTCTCCGGGGCCGCCAATCCTCTGCAACAAGCCGTATGGGAATCCTACAACCCTTTCGACGATGACCTCAGATTGAGAAAATCTCCCGAAACATTCGAGATGCAACGAGGCCTGTACCCCCTAAGGCGAGAGTTTCCGGCTTATTATATAAAAGGTATTCCCCCGACCGGTTCTCCCATTTTAGAAAATTTAGGATTTCACCTCGTATAAATATACACATTTTATACTTGTATAGAAAAGAAAAATGAATAAATAACTCGATAAAAAATGACCCTTTTTAAACCCTTCTCACATATAAAAACACGTGTTTTTTGCACATAAAATCTATAAATGTGCAAAAAACGAGTAATTTATAAGAGAAAATTTTTTTTGTTCGGAGAAAAATATATTCCTTTGCACTGCAAAAAATAAGAACGTTAATTTATTTATTAATTAAAATTTAAAAATTATGTCTGACGTAGCATCAACAGTAAAAGAAATTATCGTAGAAAAATTAGGTGTTAAAGAATCAGAAGTAACCCCCGAAGCAAACTTTACCAACGACCTCGGTGCAGATTCTTTGGACACTGTCGAAATGATCATGGAATTTGAAACCAAATTCGATATCAAAATCGCTGATGATCAAGCAGAAAAAATTACGACTGTAGGTGAAGCTATCGCTCACATCGAAAAAGCTATCGCAGAGAAATAATTTATGGAGCTTAAAAGAGTCGTAGTAACAGGTCTTGGTGCAATCACTCCGTTGGGAAATGATGTTCCCTCTACATGGGCTGCCCTTTTAGAAGGAGTAAGCGGAGCAGGACCTATTACGCTTTTCGATGCATCTGAATTCAAAACTCAATTTGCTTGTCAGGTCAAGGACTTCGATCCGTTGAAATACTTCAACGCAAAAGAAGCCCGCAAGCTCGATCGCTATACCCAGTTTGCTCTCGCAGCGACCCAAGAAAGTATTGCCGATTCGGGATTAGACCTCGAAACCGTCAATAAAGATCGTGCCGGTGTTATCTTCTCGGCAGGTATCGGCGGAATCAGCACGTTTGAGCAAGAAGTCGGGAATTATGCCGTCGCTCCCGAAAAAGGACCTCGGTTCAGCCCGTTCTTTATCCCGAAAATGATTGCAGACATCGCCGCAGGACAAATATCCATGATATACGGTTTCCGGGGACCCAACTTCGGTATCGTATCGGCATGTGCATCTTCTACCCACGCCCTCATCGACGCATATAACTATATACGTTTGGGCAAAGCCGATTTCATCGTATCGGGTGGAGCCGAAGCTGCGATCACCGTATCGGGTGTCGGAGGATTCAATGCCATGCACGCACTCTCCACAAGAAATGATTCGCCGGAAACAGCGTCACGTCCGTTCAGCGCTTCGCGCGACGGATTCGTTATGGGCGAAGGAAGTGCCTGCCTCATTCTTGAAGAATTGGAACACGCATTGGCCCGCGGGGCTAAAATCTATGCCGAAATCGTAGGAGGCGGGCTCTCTGCCGATGCCTACCACTTGACGGCTACTCACCCCGAAGGTTTAGGTGCTAAATTGGTGATGCAAAACGCTCTCGACGATGCCCACATGGCTCCCGAAGAGATCGATTACATCAACGTTCACGGTACATCTACACCCGTAGGTGATAAATCGGAAGCCAAAGCGATTTTGGAAGTTTTCGGAGATCACGCATACGACCTCAACATCAGTTCTACAAAATCGATGACCGGGCACCTGCTCGGTGCGACCGGTGCTTTGGAGGCCCTCATCTGCGTGAAATCTATCGATGACAGCATCGTACCCCCCACGATCAACCATGCCGAGGGAGACGATGATCCCGAAATCGACAGCAAATTGAATTTCACATTCAATAAAGCGCAGAAACGAGAAGTAAATGCAGCGCTGTCCAACACCTTTGGTTTCGGTGGCCACAATGCAAGTATAATCGTAAAAAAATTCACGAAGTAAAAACGTGTTCAGAACGATTTATAACCGTATAAGGCTCCTTATGCTGCGACATAAGGAGCCTTATGTTCTTTATCATAAGCTGTTAGGCTTTTATCCCACCGACATACATCTGTATGAACAAGCCTGTTTGCATCGTTCTTCCTCCATATGCGAACAAGGCCGGCGCATTAACAACGAACGACTCGAATTTTTGGGCGATGCGATTCTCGACGCCATCGTCGCCGATATATTGTTCCACAAGTTCAAGACGAGCAAAGAAGGATTTCTCACCAACACGCGGGCAAAAATAGTTAAACGCGAATCACTCAACGAAATCGCCGTGAAATTAGGTCTCGATAATTTCATCACCTATTCCATGCGCACCAGTTCGCACAACAACTACATGTTCGGCAATGCCTTCGAAGCCCTCATCGGAGCCATTTATTTGGATAAAGGATACCGATACTGCAAAAAATTCGTCGAGACCCGTATCATCGACCCATATATCGATCTCGAAAAAATCTCGAAAGAAGAATTCAATTTCAAGTCTCGACTCATCGAATGGGGGCAAAAACACAAAGTCGATATAGAATTTGCACTGATCGAGACCATCGTCGACCAAGACAACAACCCCGTATTCCAATCGCAAGCCCTGCTCGGAGGTATATCCGGCGGGATAGGAATAGGATACTCCAAAAAAGAATCGCAGCAAAATGCAGCACGCATAGCTCTCAACCGAATCCGCAGAGACAAAAACTATCAGCAATCGGTATTAGCCACTCGGGAGAACGAGAATAACACGATCGTAACATAAAAATCACAGGCAAAACAATGGAAATCACGGGAGAAATATCTATTTTTGCTACTTATTGAAAACGTTCGTCAAATGAATCCTACAAAGTTGATACGTTCGATATTTGCAAAACGCCTCTCTCAAATAGACCGTTATGCCGATTACGGCGACATCATACAGCAAAAAACACTGCTCGACCTGCTTCAAAAAGCAAAAAACACCGAATTTGGAACAAAATTCAAATTCAACGACATATCCTCCTATAAAAGTTTTGCCGAAAATATTCCCATCAATGGATATGAAGAATTAAAGCCCTACATCGAACGAACGATGAGCGGGGAACAAAATATCTTATGGCCCACACCGATACGGCATTTTGCAAAATCATCGGGAACGACCAACGATAAAAGCAAATTCATTCCCGTCAGCGCCGAATCCCTCAGATACTGCCATTATCAAGGAGGAAGCGATTGTGTAGCCCTATACCTCAGAGAAAATCCACAAAGCCGTTTCTTTTCGGGAAAAGGACTGATACTCGGAGGAAGCCGGGCACAAAACCCTTTTGGAAAAGCCTATTGCGGAGACCTGTCGGCGATACTCATTCAAAATATCAATCCGCTCATCAACCTGATAAGAGTCCCGTCGAAAAAAATAGCGCTCATGAGCGAATGGGACACCAAGCTCGAAGCCATCGCCGAGAGCACGATCGATCGGGACATCACCAATCTGTCGGGAGTACCCTCGTGGTTTCTAGTCCTCATCAAACACATCTTGAAAAAAACAGGTCGGCAGAACCTCACGGAAGTATGGCCCAACCTCGAAGTTTTTTTCCACGGAGGAATCAGTTTCGCACCTTATCGCGAACAATACCGGGAGCTCATCTCCAACCCCGACATGCACTACGTCGAGACCTATAACGCTTCCGAAGGATTCTTCGCCGTACAAAACGACCTATCGGTTGCCGGGATGCTACTCCTCATCGACTTAGGCATCTTCTATGAATTTATCCCGCTGGGAAAAAGCAACGGACACGCCGTTCCGCTGTGGGAGGTAGAAGCCGGGCGCAACTACGAGATGGTCATCACCTCTAACGGAGGCCTATGGAGATATCGCATGGGAGACACCGTAAAAATACTCTCCACAAATCCGTTAAAGATAAGCATATCGGGGCGCACCAAGCACTACATCAATGCCTTCGGAGAAGAACTCATGGTCGATAACGCAGAACAGGCAATCGCCCGAACCTGCGCGCAGACAGGAGCCAGCGTACTCAACTACACCGCCGCTCCCGTATACATGACCAACCACAGCAAAGGACGCCATCAATGGCTCATCGAGTTCGGCGAGCTCCCCGTTCCCGTCGAAAAATTTGCAGAAAAGCTCGACACGAACCTCCAAAATTTAAACTCCGACTACGAAGCCAAACGATTTAAAAGTATCGCGCTCGAATGTCTCGAAATCATTCCCGCCAAAACAGGGATATTTGACGCTTGGTTACGTGACCACAACAAACTCGGCGGACAGCACAAAATCCCCCGGCTATACAATCGACGCGACATCATAGAAGAAATACTCCGGTATAACCGGTAATCCTTAATATCCGGCTTCTCAATTAAACAGAAAAACAGGGCTGCCCGACTGAATTCACATAAGAGGAAATTCCCCGCCTCCCTTGCCGCGTCCCGTAGCATTACGGGGTGTTTCCGTAGGGAAATATAGGGGGGGGGTGAAAGACAAACACGATACATCGTAAGGTATTAACCTCCTCCCCTGTGTTTTGCAATACAAAATATAGGGGAGGTGTCCGCAGGACGGAGGGGTTAAAAAATACCCACAGCAAAGGAAACGAATTAAGGTGTCACCCTCTCCCCCTGCCGTGCCCCGTAGCATTACGGGGCGTTTCCGTAAGGAAATATAGGGAAATCGGAGGGGTTAAAAACTAGAAAGAAGAAACAATATAAGAATTTGGCACGACAACAACATCTGGTTCCAATTCTCAAAAATCACTCCTAAAATAATCCCCGCGAATCATCAAGTCCGATATTCGCCACGACTGCTTCATTCTTTCTATCGCCTCGGGACAAATACCGGTTGTATCCCCGGCAATCGTCAAATTCCAAATAGCCGCGACACCTAGATGAGACGGGTCTAGAATACTCTGCCCCATACCTTTCCAGCCATAATCGTCCAGTCCGGTCAAATCCAATAATGTCGAATAAATATCTACTTGCCCCATAACTTTCTCGTACCGCATGCCCACCGGCGAATTAATCACGATAAAAGGAGTATATTCAAACGGAGAGACAAGTCCACCACCCTCTTTTGTTTCACACAACGACTGCCGCAAATAAGCCAATCCCTCATGGTCGCCCGTCACGACAATCATCGTCTCGTCGAACAACCCCTCCTCCTGCAATCGTTCGATAAACTTCCCTATTGCATAATCTGTGTAATTGGCAGCCGTCAGGTAATTGTTCAGCACCTCGGGCATTCCCGGAGAAAAAGAAATCCGTTTGTACTCATCGGGAATAATAAATGGCCCATGTCCCGAATAAGTAACCAATTGAAAAAAACAACGAGAACTATCACCGCTTCCGGCTATCTCCTCGGCTATTTTCTCGGCACACTGTTGCAAAAACGGATAATCGCCCACCCTTTTCTTCACTCCCATTCGCTCTTCTTTCGTGAAGGACTTCTCATCATACAATCGGTCGAATCCGAAAGCCATAGCCACACCCTGCTGGTTCCACACGATTCGTTTGTCCGAGGTCATACCTACCATGCGACCTTTTTCCCCACAGGCCTGTTTCAAAGCCTTCGCCAGCGAAGGATACCTATGATTCGGGAAACGAATACTGTATGCACCGTTCGCTATCGGTAGCAACCCCGTATTCACCAACAACTGTGCATCGATGGAGCGTCCGCCGCGAACTTGCGTCTGTACCCGGGGAGCATACAACGTACATGAATCTTTCAACCAGCGGTTCAAATAAGGAGTCACCTCCTTTCCCTCTACATTCCGTTCCAGCATCCACCCCTCGAACGACTCGGCGAGAATCACCACGCAATGCTTCCTGTGTTCCACCCCGGAAACCGGATACGATCTCGATGTGGCCGAGAGCCACCGTTCTATCTCACTGTGAATCTCCGGCGTAATAGACATGCTCTCCTTGACGAACTCATAGCACAAAGTCCCGAACACCGTGAACGTCGGTGTGGCACAAGTATTCCGTTTCTCATACGATCGTTGGAATCCTCCTCGGGCAAACGTCAATCCCACCGTCGCTACGACACAAATCAAGAAGCCCGCTGCAAACCATACGGCCCGACGTTTCGTTTCCGACCGACTCGACCGCAAATCCCCGTATCGGGAAGTATAAAACAACAATCCCAAAGTCATCGCAAAGAACAACCCGTCGCACCATCGAACCGATGCATACACGCTACCCATGAAATCAGCCAAATTACCCGCAAGGAAATAACTGTTCCACGGTATCGCCGTATAATATGTCCGCCAATACATCAAATTGGCAACCAACAAAATATCCAATAAAAAACACACGATACCGGCATACCACCTCGATCGAAAAAACACCGTGGGGAAAGCGAGCAACAAGGCGATAGCACCCTTAATCAGATAAGACTCCGGCTGGCTGAACGACTGAAAAGTCGTGTCCGAACTCCATATAACATCAAACAAAATAAATTTCAAGAAAATACAAACGGCCAGTGCGACCGGCAAACTCCACCTTTTCATAAATATTCTTTACATTTTGGTCGATACATCGGCATCCCTTTTTGAATGGGATGCCGACTAAAAATATAAATTCGCAATACATTTCATCTCCTACGGATACACATAACCCGCATTTCCTTCATATACATAATCTCCCTTTTTATTTCCTTGCCACACGATCGTTACATAATGATCGCATCGGCGCCCATTATAATACATATACAAGGGAACGGTTCCCGGCTCCTGTTTCTCATAAATATATGCCGTGATGCCTTCGAGCACATAGTCGCCCTTCTTCTCCCCTTGGTAAACCGGAGTACAATAATGATTTACACACTTTTTATTATAATACAGATATAATGGTATCGTTCCCGGTTCCGGGCCTAAATATACATAACCGATTACACCTTGGTATTCCCAAAGACCATTTGCTAAACCTTGCCATACCGAAGTCGCATAATGATCCATTTTGTTAGCACGAAAATACTCATACAACGGGAACAGCTGTTTGAGTCGTTTGGACTCGATATAATTCGCTACCGCTTCTTTAAGTGCAGCTTTCACAGTCGGGTCTGCCGCCAATTCATAAATGGGAATTAATCGGGGCAATTCCACGTCGATAAGCCCGGCATTATCGGCATTGACCGTTCTCTGCCAGTCCGCAACAGAGCCAAATCGAGGTTGCTCCTTTATAGGGTCGAAAGTTTCCAGCAGCGCATCTGTGCCACCGGTGACATTGATCGTAGCGAGCTGCCGGGAATTATTCACCGCCAAACTGGTATTGACTTGATATTCGTTCCCGATGGAAAACAAATTGAGAACATCGACCTTGAATCCCGCTTTCGTAATCGCCTCGACATTCTCCTTGCCGGCATACGTCTTATACAAGAAACTCACGCGTCCGCCCATACGAATATCGGCCAGCACATGAGTGCCGTAAAAATCTACAATATCTTCGGCAGGCAGTTCGGCGAGATCTTCTCGGAACGTATCGCTCAGATAGTTTTGTAGCCGCTCGACCGCCGCCCTTATATAACATCTTTTCAAAGAATAATAATGGTCGCATCCGGCAAAAGAATATTCCGACGAATACGATGTATTTTTTTGATAATTACCGGTTATTGTCAAACTGAATAAAGCCTTTTTCGCATCGACTCCGGTGTCCACATTGTCTCCCACACGTTTCAAATACTCCTCGGCAGTAGTGCCATAATAATATTCTGTCTCTTGCGATGTCGAAGAATCGAGAACTATGCGGTCGAAATTTTCCGCCTCGAACCGGTCTATATCAATAACAGGCAGGGTAACCCCTTTCCCATGACTCATATAATTGCCGGTAACATCATATCCCCACCCCAACACACCATATTTAGGATGAGCCGCCACACGTGTGACAAGAGGCGCAGTCCCTTCTGTATTAAACTCTTCCGGCAAAGTTTCCAGTTCAGAATTACAGGAAAAAAGAAGTGAGCACACTCCGATTGCGTAAATAAAATTTCTCATAGTTTATGATATTTTGGTTAATTAATACTACAAAGATATAATTACATCGGATAGAAATACAAATTTTTCTATAAATATTTTACAACCCAATAAAAAAAATACCTGTTAAAGAAAAACAGGTATTTTACTTGCCCACAAAAATTATATTTATTTAAAACTCGACCTCTTCAAATGGAATATTATTTAATTTCGCCGCTCTTTTGGCAAAACCACTTTTGTACATTTTACCGGTTATCAACAAATATATTTTCTTGGCGTGAGAAAGAACGAAAAAATCGAGAAAAGTCTTCATATGTACTTGAATATCTTGTTGAGAAGTACTATCCATGTGACCGACTTTTCCCGGTAACAAATATACAAAATCCAATTTTGATACTTCTTTTAAAAAACTGCCACTATCGGCAGTAACGAGAATCTTTTTCGAATCGGGATTAGTTTTTCTTAAAAGTTCTATCTGACAAATACAGCTATTTATCAGTTCTCGTTGTTCTTCTGGCGAATAAACAATCTTACCATCAACAGAGTCTCCGAGAAGGTTTTGAAATCGAAAACTTAATGCAATAAAATTCTGACCTAAAATCTGTAAATTTTCATCAATCCAAGACTGTAATATAGGGGCAGGCTTAAACAACTTATTAAACAACAAGCCAAAACGATCGTCGGCATAATACATATTGGTATATATATGAATCTGCCGAAAATCTCGACCTAAATATTTCTCTGCCATTTTACGTTGAAATCGACAATCAGCCTCTGGATAACGGCTGTTGGAATCAATATAAACCGGAGTAGAAAATGTTGGATTATACGAAATTTCACCAGCTCCTATCCTCCAATCGTATTCATTAGGAAGTAATAAATCTTCTAGATTGAATGGGCTTGTAAAATGAATACGAAAATCGACTCTATGATTTAAGCAATATTCATACGTCGAAACGATTCCCCGTAGCCTATCGGCCAATCCTCCATGACTTTTCCTTCCATCGGCCATAAAAACAATCATTTTATTCGTATTTTTCCCGACAGGAAACGCCTCCTTGTAATATGGCAATAAATGTCTGCGTACTTTACGACGAAGACGATATTCTCTATAAAATAAATTATTCAAATTACATTTGACAAAATCTTTTATTCTCATGCGGTTCCAAAAATTACATGTCCTGACAAATAAATCTTAACAAAAACTCATTAAGACTGTAAAAATATAAATAGTTTCTCGGAATCCAACACAAAAGCAACATTTAATAAAACACAATAAATCAATCTGAAAAGAAAATTTTATGGATTTCAAGAAGATACAACAGATATTCACAGCGCATTCACAGTAATGAATACAGAGTTGAGCTTAACCCTCCTCCCTGCCGTGTCCCGTAGCATTGCGGGGTGTTTCCACAAAGAAATATAGTGAGGAGAAAGACAAACACGATACATCGTAAGGTATTAACCTCCTCCCTGCCGTGTCCCGTAGTATTACGGGGTGTTTTGCATAGCAAAATATAGGGGAGGTGTCACAAGTGACGGAGGGGTTAAAAAATATCCGCAGTAAAGAAAACGGATTAAGGCATTACCCTCTCCCCCTGCCCTGTCCCGTAGCATTGCGGGGTGTTGCCGTAAGGGAATATAGGAGGAGTGTCCGCAGGACGAGGGGGTTGAATATACGAAAAGGAAATACAAAGACTTTTTCATAAAATAATATTAAAATATTTATCTTTGTCTCCAACACACATAAGAAATACAATGGATAACATTTTTTATAGCATACGCAACGGCAAGAATCCCAAATACAGCTATTATTTGAAATCCTATTTTCTCAGGCTACTACCTTTGAAAGCGATTTGTCGAAAAAGGCTGAATAAGATTCTCGCACAAGTCGATACCCGATCCGATAAAAATTACATAAACGACCGGGTGAACTATTACAATCGGCTCATTGAACCGGTAAAACTACCCGAAGGCTCTCCCCACCTGAACGAACTCAAATTGCAAAAGAAAGGGAAAGTCTATTACTTCGATTCATTCGAATACCTCCGGTACTTCCCCGAAAACCTGCAATGGAACTACTGTTTCGGCGATATCAATTTCATGCCCGATACCCCTTCCATTGTTAAGAGCAGGCCCATTCACAATCAATCGGCAAATGCCATACTATTGAATTTGAACAAAGTGAGACATTTCATCTTCGTCAAGGACAAAATACCGTTCGAAAAGAAAATGGACAAAGTCATTTTCCGAGGAAAAGTCAACGAAGGGAAAACCAAACGCATTGCCTTTTTTAATAAATACTTCGGCAATCCCCTCTACGACTTGGGCGACACCAGTCGCAACGGCAATCCCGCTTGGCGTACCGGTAAGAAAACCATCGCCGAACATCTGCGGTACAAATTTATCCTCGCCCTCGAAGGGAACGATGTCGCCAGCAACCTCAAATGGGTCATGTCCTCCAACTCCGTAGCCGTCATGCCCCGACCCGAATTCGAAACTTGGTTCATGGAGGGACGACTTATTCCCAACTACCACTATATCGAAATCAAACCCGATTTCTCGGACCTCGAAGAGCGTATCGCCTACTATACCGCCCACCCCGACGAAGCCATCGAAATATCCCGCCACGCCAACGAATACGTCAGCCAATTCTTCGACAAGAAACGAGAAAAACTCATTTCGCTTCTCGTCCTGCAAAAATACTTCCGCAAGACCGGACAGTTGGAACAATGAAAGCCATGATTCACAAATGATAATCGGCACTTTTTGTATCTTTACATTCGATAGTTTATAAACGACAATTACCAAAAAAATGGAAATAGAAAAATTACAATCCTTATCAGACGAAATTTTAGACGAACTGTTGATCGTATGGGAAAAGTCGGTACGCAGTTCCCATCATTTTTTAAAAGAAGAAGATATAGAATACTTCAAACCTTTAATAAGAAACCAATATTTCCCGGCTGTCAAACTGTTTGTAATACGCAATGAGAACGGGCGGATTGCCGCATTTATGGGATTAAGCGACGACATGCTGGAAATGTTGTTCGTACTGCCCGAAGAACAAGGACACGGTTACGGCAAAGCATTCGTGGATTATGCCATCGACAAATGCAATATCTACAAAGTAGATGTAAACGAAGATAACGAACAGGCTTACAAATTTTATTTGCACATGGGTTACGAGGTTATAGGACGAGATGAATTGGATCCTTCTGGCAAACCGTTCCCTATCCTGCATTTACAACAACCGTCAAGTCATTGAAAATAAATCCTCCACAGGGCTAAAATTCATGATTCTGTGGCTTTGAGGAATCAAAGTATACCACAAGCCTTTAAAAACCTCACGCTTAAAAATCTACACTCAATAATTGTTGTTTGCAGAAACGAATCTTTTCAAGCCGAACTAAAAAAGCCCCGATACTTCGTTCGGTATCGGGGCCACAATTTTTATCAAGATTCCAAGTTATTTCACTTCCGAACCGGGAGCGATTTCATCGGTCGCCGGGGAGATGACAATCAAACGCCCGTCGGCATCCTCGGCCGAAAGAATCATACCCTGCGACTCGATACCCTTCAATTTGCGAGGTTCGAGATTAGCCACGAAGCACACATTCTTACCCACCAAATCTTCGGGAGCATAATGCTTGGCGATACCCGATACGATCGTACGTCCGCCCAAACCATCGTCGATACGGAATTGCAGCAACTTGTCGGCTTTGGGCACTTTCTGACATTCCAGCACTTTACCCACCCGAATATCCAATTTCATGAAATCGTCGAAAGCGATATTCTCCCGTATCGGCGCAGCCTTGTGATTCTTCAATTCATTGGCTTTCTTCGTCTCCAACAACTTGTTCACCTGCGCCTCGATCACGCTGTCTTCTATCTTCTCGAACAGCAACTCGGCCTTACCCAACTCGGCTCCGGCAGGCAAAATATCGGTACGTCCCAGCATATTCCAGTCACAATGTCCCAAATGCAACATTCCCCGCAGCTTCTCGGCAGAGAAAGGTAGGAATGGTTCGAAAGCGATAGCCAGATTGGCCGTAATCTGCAACGAAAGGTTCAATATCGTCGCCACCCTGTCCATATCGGTTTTCGCCAGCTTCCACGGTTCGGTATCGGCAAGATACTTGTTCCCGATACGAGCCAGATTCATCGCCTCCTTCAAGGCATCGCGAAAACGGTAATGGTCGAGGTAATTCTCCACCTCGGCTTTCACATCGGCAAACTCCTTCAATGTTTCCCGGTCATAGTCGGTCAATTCACCCGCAGCCGGTACTTTCCCGTCGAAATATTTATGAGTCAGCACCAAAGCTCGATTCACGAAATTGCCGAGAATAGCCACCAATTCATTATTATTACGCGCTTGGAAATCTTTCCAAGTGAAATCGTTGTCCTTCGTCTCGGGAGCGTTGGCCGTGAGCACATAACGCAGCACGTCCTGTTTGCCGGGGAACTCTTCGAGATACTCGTGTAACCACACCGCCCAGTTTCTCGAAGTGGAAATCTTATCACCCTCCAAATTCAAGAACTCGTTGGCCGGCACATTATCCGGCAAAATATAACTCCCCTCGGCTTTCAGCATCGCAGGGAAAACAATGCAGTGGAATACGATGTTGTCCTTGCCGATAAAGTGGACCATTTTCGTATCCTTGTCTTTCCAATACAGTTCCCATTTGTCGGGAAGCAACTCTTTGGTATTCGAGATATACCCGATAGGAGCATCGAACCACACATACAACACCTTACCTTCGGCGCCTTCCACCGGTACGGGAACCCCCCAATCGAGGTCACGGCTCACCGCGCGAGGTTGTAACCCCATGTCGAGCCACGATTTGCATTGTCCATACACATTCGGTTTCCATTCCTTATGCTCTTCCAAAATCCATTGGCGCAAGAACGGCTCCCACTTGTCGAGAGGCAGATACCAGTGCTTTGTCTCCCGCAAAACAGGCTGATTTCCCGTAATGGCCGATTTGGGATTAATCAAATCGGTCGCATTCAACGATGTGCCGCAAGCCTCGCATTGGTCGCCATAGGCATGTTCGTTGCCACAGTGCGGACAAGTCCCGGTAATATACCGGTCTGCGAGGAACTGGTTAGCCTCCTCGTCGTAATATTGCATCGAGGTTTTCTCGATAAATTCGCCTTTATCGTACAACTTCCGAAAGAAATCGGAAGCCATTTCACTATGAATCTTGGAAGTCGTGCGAGAGTAAATATCGAAAGAGATTCCGAACTCCTCGAACGACTTTTTAATAATATGGTGATAACGGTCCACGATATCCTGCGGGGTCACTCCTTCGACCTTCGCCTTAATCGTGATAGGCACGCCATGCTCGTCGCTACCGCCGATCATGATCACATCTTCGCCTTTCAACCGCAGATACCGGGTATAAATATCTGCCGGGACATATACTCCCGCCAAATGGCCTATATGCACAGGGCCGTTGGCATAAGGCAAAGCGGTGGTAACCAATGTACGTTTGAAATTCTTCTCCATATATCGTATTATTTTCTATCGAATCATTTGAATTAAAGAGGCTCTGCATCGATCGAGACCGGTCTACCGTAACCTCTGGAATACAACTCATTTTTTTGCAGAGTGCAAAGATAGTGCAAGCCGAGAGTAGAAACAAATTTACTTGGTTATACCGAGGTGCAATCTATATTCGCATACTGCAAAGATACAAATTTCCCACCGAACGAAATACCTCGAATTATACTTTTTACGGCATAGACTCATGAAACCTGCCCACAAGACAACTTCTTAGGATAGTTTAAAGACCCATTCATTCAACCCCTCCGCCACTACGTGCCACCTCCCCTATGGCTGCGCCACACCCCGCAATGCCACTGGACACGGCAGGGGAGAAGTTTAAATATGTTCGAAATGCATTTTAGCCCTCTCCCCCTGTGTTGCCGTAAGAGAATATAGGGGGAGTGTCCGCAGGACGAGGGGGTTAAATGTAGGCAAAGAAGATTACAGATTTTAAACATACCGTCTACTCCCGTCCCGAAAAACGAGCGAAAGCGAACCGCACGGCAAACCACAAATGACGCAAGAACGTCGGTAAAGTCCCGTAATATCGGCACATAATCTCGTATCTCTCCCGCAACGAAGCCTTTCGGTTGGCGGTAGTGACCCCCTCGTTCAAATAATCGATAAGCACCTCGTGTGTATGAGTTATCGTTTTCGCCATTTGCATGCACCGGATACACCAATCGAAGTCGGCGGAAAAACGATACCGCAAATCATATTCCGGCGCAATCTCCCGGCGAACGATAAACGCCTGATGGCACACCAGCATCCCCATGCGAAAACTCTTCACCGATAACCTTTCGGGAGCCTGTAACCTTCGCATAGATATAAAACGTCTTTCCGAATCGACCAACGCCGTCTCTCCATAGACAATATCGGGGTCGGTTTTTTCGATGGAATCGGCGATTTTCTGCAACGTATCGGGTTCGTGAAACGCATCGCCGGCATTCAGAAAAACGAGATAACACCCTCGTGCTTTACGCAAGCCCTTGTTCATCGCATCGTATAAACCCTTGTCCGGTTCGCTCGTCACCGACGAGACCGCTGCCGAGTGCTGCGCAATCGCAATCGTACCGTCGGTCGACGCACCGTCCACGATCAAATACTCATAGTCGGTAAACGTCTGTCGTTCCACGCTTCTCAACGTAGCCGGCAAAGTCCCAGCAGCGTTAAACGTAATCGTAATAATCGAAAAAAGCGGCCGTCCCATTACAATCCGTTTTTCATGAACAATCCGATATCCGAGAAACTGTCCGCCTCTTTCCGAAGTTCATCGAACGGACGTTCCCACCATCGCGAAGCCAACAGATAAGCAATCTGCTCATCATCGAACCGTTTCCTGATTTCCCGGGCAGGTACACCACCCACAATCGCATAAGGCGCCACATCGCTCACCACCACGGCTCCGGTAGCGATCACCGCCCCCGTACCGATTCGGGTCCCCGACATCAACGACACGTTGTTCCCAATCCACACATCGGCTCCCACCTCTACGCTCACTCGTCGTTCCCGATCGAGATACCGACAGTCCTCATACCGTTTTTCCCGGACAAACGAAAACCCCGGTTGCCCGTTGGGAGAGAAAAAAGCCGGGTGAGTAGATACGAAGGTGCGGGTCGGATGCTGTCCGTTGACGATACGGACATTCCGACCGATCGAACAAAACGCACCGACCTCTGCATCGGTGAAATTGCTCCCTCGGCAAATATAAGTGCCCCGGCCGATACGGGCGCCGGCCAACAAAACATTGTCCTGTATGGTATTATATCCGGCCAATCGGGTACGACCGTCGATATAAGCCTTGTACGAAACCCTCGAATGACGAGCCAGTCGATAATAAAACTGCATGAAAAACATAACGATACGACTGGCTAAACGAGTCAAATCCCTCATAATATCATCTCTTTTTACGATTGAATACACGAATCCACAGATTCCCGATGAATACTTTCAATTTATGCCTGTACGAATAATTATAACGATAGGTTCGAGAATATACTTTTCGGGCGAGTAAGTTCTCTTTTACCGGAGAAATGGGAACTACCGCTATCGGATTCATCGACAAAGTCTGCGTGCAAAGCTGCATAGTATTGCAATGCGTTCCACTTCCGTCGAATCCCGCATTATCGACCAACGAACGGCCCGTGCCCAACATCAACTTGTCACGCAGAAACAGCGATGCATACCACCGTATGAACCACGAGTTATTCCGACCCTCGATTTGGTCGCGCAACATCTGGGTAAAGTGGAAACCTCCGTCCAAATCGAATTGCCTACACAAATCCCGTCGTTCGATTTCCCGCAACGATTTTCTACCGTCCGACTCGAAATATTGCCATGCACGGCTCCAAGTTCCCCACCCCCAACTGTTACACCAGCGTATCAAAAACGTATCGGGCAACTCTCCTTTATGGTCGAGCATGTGGCAAGTCACATGGCAAACCTCCTCCGTATCTTTATAAACTTCAAGTGCCTCGTTCATAAAACGCAGAAAATAAGGAGAAACAATCAAATCATCTTCCAAGACGATCACCCGGTCGTGCGTCTCCAAAACCGAAGTCACCCCCGCAATCACATTGGCTGCCAGCCCCTTGTTCTCCGGTCGCTCCACGACATTCAACCGTTTGAATTTCCACGGTTCAGCAATCACCCGACGCACGGCGGCCACCGCCTCCTCGCTGCCCGACTTCGCGCCGTCGGCGAAAACATACAATTCGCTTTCCGCCGCCAGCTCGTTCCGCTCCAAATATTCCAGACAAGCGCGCGTATGTTCAGGACGATTATAAACGAATAAAACAATCGGGGCTAACTCCATATCGGTTTAATTTTTGAATGAACATTTTCCAAAAACACAGGTCTTCCCTGTTTGCAAAATCGCTTGATTTCTGCAATAGAAGGGTATCGACACAAAAGCCGGACACTTGTGCCTGTATAAAAACAAAATTCTTTGAATCTTCCCCGCAATAAAGCGAGCACGCCCGGTTTCAAAGGAGCTAATACCCCCCCCCCACAGACACTTAGCCATTCCCGAATTTAAATCCGAAACAACCGACAAATAATAAACCCTATCCAATTTCATTTGTGTCTGGCGGGTAATCGGTCGATTCTGCCGGTCATGACACCCCGAAGTCAACGGAGTGTATCCCACCCGATAACCATAGAATCGCATTCGGTGAATATAGTCCACATCTTCGCCATAATGAAAAAACAACGGCGAAAAACCTCCCACCTTTTTCAACGCCGACACCGGGATAAACCAGAAAGCAGCATTAACGAAAGCCGCTTCGACGATATCCGATTTTTTCGATGAAACCGCCGATGCTCCCCCCACATACTTGGCGAACGAACCGTCGAGGTGCTCCCCCTTCCCGTCAAGATGCACCGGCGAAAGCACTCCGTAATCGGGATATTTTTCTGCCAACCCCACCAAAGTCCCCACCGTATTCGGTTCTATCCACGCATCCTGATTCACGAGAAACACATAATCGTAATCCTCCTCCAACGCCATTCTCATGCCGATGTTATTCGCTTGCCCGAATCCGAGATTTTTCCTACTCCGCACAAGACGAATCCATCGATACCTCTCAGCGATGATCGACACCGTCCGGTCGGTCGAAGCATTATCGATTACCACAAGGTCCGAAGGGTAATCCGAATCCCGAATACGACTCAGACATCGTTCGATCCACGGCTCGAAATTATACGAAACGATCACCGTCAAGACCCTCGGTCGAGCAACTGCTACCTCGTTCACGCTTCACCTCCTCTCTTCACACGACTCTTCAACATCGACAGCATCTCCCGCAACATCTCCAATTTCAACATGTATGCTCCGCCCAAATACAAAACGACATAAACGACCGGGACAAGACACAACCGCCACAAATCGCTCGGCAAAAGCAGATAAACGCCGCACGAAAGTATCGCCGACGCCAACGCCAAGATAAAATACGGAAAAATATCTTTCACATACTCCCCGAAACCATATCCGAGAAAGCGACGGGCAAAAAAGATCGAAGCCGCCAGAGACAACACCGAATAAGAAATCCACCACCCTATCAGCCACAAAATGCCCGAAGAATAAAACAAAGCGATACCCGCAAACAAATAAATCTTTTTCCCGATTTCCAGTTGTAAATTCAGCCGGGAATAGCCCAGACTATTGAACAAATCGAAAAACAAAATAATAAACGGAGAGCATATTCCCGAAAAACAAAGCAGGCGGAAATACGGCACGGACGGAACCCATTGCTCTTTCAACATGATCGATATGAGCGGATACGAAACGACGACCATCAACAGCATGATAGGAAAAATGAAAAATGCGATGGCTCGTACATTCTTCCGGCAAATCCGTTTCAACCGTTGCAAATCGTCTTGCACCTTCGAGAAAACAGGGAAAGCGACCGAACGGAATATATTGCTGATAAGCGAAGAAGCTATATCCTGATACTTGTCGGCCTGAGTATAGTAACCGGTCTGCGTCATACCATAAAACTTACCGATGATAATGGGATATATCTTGTTAAACACATTGTTGATAATACCCGAAACGACCAAGTTGGAACTATATCCGAAAAACTCCCGCAACGAAGCCATGCGAAATATCCATCGGGGACGCCAGTCGTTAAACACCCAGAAAAAAACAGCCCTGAAAAGCGAGAGGCCGAGCGTCTGAGCCACCAACGACCAGACTCCCATACCGCCGTAAGCCATCACAATGGCGACGACCGAAGCGATACCCAACGACCACAAATTGACACGAGCGCTCACAAAGAGCTTGAAATGCTTCAACAACAAAGTCTGTTGTATAAGGGAAAGTGCATTCAACGGAATCACGAGAAACAAAATCCGGCAGATATATATCAAATCAGGGACCTTAAAAAACACCGCTATATAAGGTGCTGCTGCATACAACAATCCATACAGCACGCAACTGATCGCCACATTCACATAAAACACCGTGCTGTAATCGGCCTGAGTAGCCTCCTTTTTCCGAATCAAAGCCGAAGAGAAACCGCTGTCGATCAATATCCCCGACAAGGCGATAAATATCGTGAGAACCCCCACCTTGCCATAATCCTCAGGAGAAAGTTGACGAGCGAGAATAATACCAGCGACAAGATAGAACAACTGCTGTCCCAACTTGTCGGCCGTGCTCCACACGAGCGCCTTCGTCGTCTTTCTCTTCAAATTCTCCTCCATCAGCTAAGTGAAAGTCGATAACCTTCTGCTCCACAAAGATAGTGAAAGGTGAGTGCAGAGACAAACGGAAACCTCGTTTCCGATTTGACTATGCCGAACCGCATCCTATCTTCGTACTCACAAAAATAGTGAAAGGTGAGTGCAGAGGCAAATGGAAATCTCGTTTCCGATTTGACTATGCCGAACCGCAGCCTATCTTCGTACTCACAAAGATAGTGAAAGGTGAGTGCAGAGACAAACAGAAATCCCGTTTCCGATTTGACTATACCGAACTACAATCCTATCTTCACATGTACAAAGATAGCGAAAGGTGAGTGTAGTGGCAAATGAAAACATAGTTTTCAATTTGACAATACCGAACCGCAGCCTATCTTATCCAAAGATACAAAAAGTCGAAAGCAAAAAACTCGATCGAGCTTATCTTTTTGTGAACAAGATAAGCTCTGCGGGACTAGTCTCGCATTTTTCGGAGCGAAAAAGCACTCATATATTTTCTCTTTTCGTAATTTCGCATCCGAAAACAGTTGTGTCAAACAATTTTAAAGGCTATTTTCAGTTATTATAAATATCCGGACTTCGGTGTGCACCCCCCGAAAAGTCTGGAAAAGAGAGTATGCAGATTGTAAGAATCGTTATTCTAACCCTGTGTTGTTTGGTCTTTGCCTCAGCAAAGGCTCAGATCGATACGCAGTTCAGCCAATACTGGGCTCTGCCCGGCTATTACAATCCGGCAGCGGCGGGAAGTTCCGACAAACTCAACATACTCACCTCCACCCGGCAACAATGGATAGGTATGCCGGGAGCCCCTCAAACCTATTTCGTAACAGGCGACATGCCTTTCAAATTCTTGAAACAGAACCACGGAGTAGGACTGGTCGTCACTTCCGAAACCGAAGGGCTATACTCCCATCTGATTTTAGGAGCGCAATATGCCTTCAAAATCAAATTATGGAAAGGAGTACTCAGCCTCGGCATACAACTGGGAATGCTCGACGAACGTTTCGACGGCACACAAGTCAGCATACCCACGAGCGATTACCATCAAGCCACCGACGACGGAATCCCCACTACCGAGTTACAAGGCATGTCGTTCGATATGTCTTTCGGGGCATGGTACACCCACCCGTGGTTCTATGCGGGAATTTCGGTCTCACACCTCAACGAGCCATCGATCACCTTTGAAGACAAATACGAAACATACATCGGCAGATCCTATTATTTTATCGCTGGGAGCAATATTCCCATTAAAAACACGTTATATGAAGTGCAGCCCTCCATGATGGTGAAAAGCAACCTCAACATCACGCAGTACGAGTTATCCTGCCGTGTAAAATACAACAAACTGTTCTGGGGAGGCCTTTCATATCGCTGGAAAGACGCATGTATATTTATGATAGGTGCGGAATATAAAAACTTTATAGCGGGATATGCCTACGACTACCCGGTATCGGCCATTGTAAAAGCCAGTAGCGGAAGCCACGAAGTATTTCTCGGATACAGTTTGAAACTCGACCTGTCCGATAAAAATAAAAATAAACACAAAAGCATACGCATAATGTAGCCTATGAAAAAGATAATCGTGTATATCACCCTTGCCATTCTCGTCGCAGCATGCGCACCTTCGTCGCGTCATAGCGGTGAAGTTACAGGTGTCGGAGGTACGGCATGGAATGAGCCTACACCCTACGGTATGGTTCTCATTTCTCGTGGATCCTATAAAATGGGACCGGCCGAGAAGGACAGTATTTGGGGAACACAACAAGAACCGAGGGCTGTCTCTATCGATGCCTTCTGGATGGACGAAACGGAAATCACCAACTCAAAATACAAACAATTTGTATTCTGGGTACGCGACTCTATCATTCGGGAACGCCTCGCCGATCCCGCCTATGGAGGTAACGAAGTGTTCAAAATCGAAGAAGACCGGGAGGGAAACCCCATCAAGCCTCGGTTGAATTGGGATAAAGCCATTCCGTGGAGAAATCCCAATGAAGACGAAGCTCGTGCCATCGAAAGCGTGTACAGAATCAACCCCATTACGGGAGAGCGCCAACTCGATGCCGCCCAAATGAACTACCGCTACGAGATCTTCGACCACACCGAGGCATCCAAACGGAAGAATCGTCTCGACCCGGCACGCCGTGACCTCAACACCGACCATACCCCCGACTACGATGAAATCGTAATGATATCCAAAGATACCGCATATATCGACGAAGACGGGCGTATCATTCGCGAAACCATCACACGGCCATTAGGCAGCGAGTTTGACTTCCTCAATACCTACATCGTCAATATCTACCCCGATACCACCGTATGGGTAAACGATTTCGAGAATGCCTACAACGAGCCATACGTGAGACTCTATTTCTCCCATGCCGGCTATAACGACTATCCGGTCGTAGGAGTTTCGTGGGAACAAGCAAACGCATTCTGCGCTTGGCGTACCGCGCTCTTGAAAGGTTCGGTGGGACGTAACGCCGTTGTTATCGAACCGTACAGACTTCCCACCGAAGCCGAATGGGAATATGCGGCAAGAGCCGGGAAAAACGAAAATAAATTCCCGTGGACGGGTAACCTGCCTATGGCCGAAAAAGGGTGTTTCTATGCCAACTTCAAGCCCGATGACGGGAATTACGTGAAAGACGGAAACCTCATCACTTCACCGGTAGGCTCCTATTCCCCGAACGAGTTCGGATTATACGACATGGCCGGTAACGTATCGGAATGGACTTCGACAGCCTATACCGAAGCCGTATCGCAAAACACCAGCGACCTTAACCCCGAATACAAATATAATGCGGCCAAAGAAGACCCCTACCGCATGAAACGCAAAGTAGTCCGGGGCGGTTCGTGGAAAGACGTTTCCAACTTCATTCGTTCCGATATCCGCATGTGGGAATACCAAAACGAACAACGATCCTATATCGGATTCCGTTGCGTTCGCTCTCAAATCGGATTCGCAAAAGCAAAAAGATAATATCAAAACCCGATAAAACCAATCATCAAGGATCATGGGAAAATACAAAAGATATAAAAACAGTATTGAAAAGTTCTTATCCAGCGATAAAGGACAACGATTTTTCAATTTCGCATACAGTATAGGTGCTGCGATTGTAATCTGGGGTGCTCTGTTCAAAATCCTGCACCTCCCCGGAGGCAGTCTCTTGCTTTCTATCGGTATGGGAACAGAAGTGCTCATGTTCATTCTATCCGCCTTCGACACTCCCCCGAAAACATATCATTGGGAAGAAGTTTTTCCCGTACTAAATAGTAAAAACCCCGAAGACCGGCCCGAATTTTCAGGAGGGAAAGGAACCGTCATTATCGGTGGAAACGGCAAAGGCGGAGGTAGTAACGGAGGGAACTATTCCGATATCACCCCGTCCGATGCCAAAAGAGCTGTGGGAATACCCGAAGGCCTCAATTTAAGCGACGCCGACACGCAAAGCCTCACCGATAGTATTCAAAAAATGTCGGCTGCCGCCGATCAACTCTCGCGTATGGCAGAACTGACAGACGCAACCCAACAATACCTCACCCAACTCTCCGGTATAGCCGAACAGATGGAACAATTAAGAAGTGCGACCGAGAGCCTCACCGCCGTATCGAACACCCTCTTGCAATCCTACCGCAACATCACGGAAAACTCCGAAGGAATATCCGACACCTCGCAAGGATATGTTTCGGGTATGGAAACGCTCAACCGTAACATTAGTGGGCTGAACACCATCTATGAGATACAGTTGAAGAGCATCAGTTCGCAACTCGATAATATAGACCGTGTAAACAACGGGCTGAAAAACATTCGCGACATGTACGAACGCTCCGCTTCCGATAGCTCCCGTTATTGCGAAGCAACCGAAAAAATGACACAGTATATACAGCAACTCAATTCGGTTTACGAAAAGATGATCACGGCAATGACCATCAACATGTACAGACCCATGGGAGGAGCTCCCGTGGAAATGCCCGAAAAACCGAAAGACGACACCGAACAAAAATAACACATGGCATCGAATAACAACAGACTTACACCCCGGCAGAAGATGATAAACCTCATGTATATCGTCCTCACTGCCATGCTGGCCCTCAACGTGTCGTCCGATGTGCTCAACGGATTCAAGCAAGTTGAAGACGGATTGGAAAGGTCTACTTCGAATGCTTCGCTGCAAAACGATGTCCTCTACCAAAAACTGGCCGACTTCAATAGTCAGAATCCCGAAAAAGGAGGACCGTGGTACAAAAAATCGCTGGAAGTAAAAAAACAGACCGCCCTCTTGTACGACTACATCGACTCCCTGAAAAACGTAATCGTCAAGAAAGCCGACGGTAAAGACGGTGATGTAAATAATATCGAACATCAGGACGACCTCGAAGCAGCGTCATATATCATGTTGTCCCCCGCCCAAAAGCAAGGAATGAAATTGAGAAAGGAAATAGACGACTACCGCAATCTCATCGGCAGTCTCATGACCGACTCCATCAAAAGAGCAGCGATCGAAAACTACCTTTCGACCACCATTCACTCGGGCAACAGAACCCAAGCCCCCTCCATGTGGGAAACGACGCTGTTCGAAAATATGCCGGTAATCGCCGCCGTAACCATTCTGACGAAAATACAGAGCGACGTGCGGTATGCCGAAAGCGAAGCGCTACACACCCTCATCAATAACATCGACGAAGGAGACGTACGTGTCAACCAGTTGAACGCGTTCGTTATTCCCAATTCGAAAAACATTATGAGAGGCGGGAAATATAGTGCCAACATCGTTCTGGCAGCCATCGATACGACCCAGCGACCGGCCATATACATCAACGGGAAACAACTCCCTCCCGAGAACAACGGTTTATATGAATTCGTCTGTGGAAGCACCGGCATATTCGATTTTCAAGGCTATCTCGAAGTTCCGCGCGGCGACGGCTCCATGACCCGTCACGAATTCTCTTCGTCCTACACCGTGGTAGAGCCGAGTGCGACCATATCGGCGACCTTGATGAACGTTCTGTATGCAGGTATCGGTAACCCTATCAGCATATCGGTTCCCGGCATCCCCAATCACGCCATTCAAGCTACGATGACGAACGGCACTCTCACCCGTCAAGGTGACAACTGGATAGCCAAACCGGCGAAAGTAGGACAAGACGCGGTAATAACCGTAACCGCCACAATGGACGGGCGGGCGCAAACAGTCGCCAACACCCAGTTCCGTGTACGGCAACTCCCCGACCCTATGCCATTCATCGCCTATAAAGATGCAAACGGTTACGAACAAAAATACAAAGGAGGGAAACCTTTCCCCAAAACACGACTGCTTTCTGCGCCCGGTATTCAAGCCGCAATCGACGACGACCTATTGAACGTCACCTATCGGGTACTGCGATTCGAAACGGTCTTTTTCGACTCTATGGGAAATGCGATTCCCGAAGTTTCCGACGGAGCCAATTTCTCTCAACGACAGAAAGATTCGTTCCGCAGATTATCGAGAGGAAAACGGTTCTATATATCGAGAGTCCGCGCCGTCGGCCCCGATGGTATAGAACGCGATCTGTCACCTATCGAAGTAATTGTAAACTAAGGCCAATATGAAATATAATTCAGCAAATATGAATACCCTGATAAAAAGCTGTTTGACCCTCTGCCTGCTATGGTCGGCAATAGGGAGTCATGCACAAGTAATCAAAAAAAGCGATACCGACGACTCGAAAAAGACAAACAACCAACTCAGCGTCCGGGCTCAATCGCTTTATGACACTCAGGATGCATCGGATGCCGACATTCCGTGGATGAGGGTAATCTATCGACAAATCGACTTGAACAAAGAGAAAAACATGCCGCTCTATTATCCCGAAGAGTCCACCGAAAATCAGGAGAATCTTTTCAGAATTGTCATGAAACTTTTGGCAAACAACCAGATACCGGCATACGAATACCTCGACGGACGAGAAATATTCACCGACGAATATCGCATCAAAGTAAAAGAAATGTTCGACCGCTTCCATATCCTGTATGCCCCGGCAAAAGGATACTCCGAGAAGAATCCCCGCTTCACGGTAGAGGAAAGCGATATACCCTCCAACGAGGTGCTCTCCTACTATATCTTGGAAAAATGGATATTCGACCGCCGCACCTCGCAGGTAAAACCGTCCATCGAGGCCATCTGCCCGGTACTTCACCGTACGGGCGACTTCGGAGGCGAAGCAGTCAAATACCCCATGTTCTGGGTTAAATACAACGACATACGCCCCTACATCGCACGCCAATACATCTTGGCGAGCAACGAAAACAACGTACAGCAATACAACTACGACGATTACTTCCAAATGCGAATGTACGAAGGGGAAATCTACAAAACCCAAAACCTGCGGAACCAGTCGCTCATGCAAATGTATCCCAATGACTCCATTCGGAAACAAGCACAAGACAGCATAGAAAAACAACTGAAAAACTTTAATGAAAATCTATGGGTTCCCTCCCCCGAAGAAATAGCGAAAGCCAAAGAAGAGCAAGCGGCCAAAGAAGCAAAAGAAAACGGAGAAACGCTCGACAATGACAAACAAAAGAAAGAGAAAAGCCGCACCGCTCGTTCTTCACGGGCAAAAAAACAAAAAGAGGCGAAAGTAAAAAAGCAGAAACAACCGAAACAAAAAAAATCATCTGCTGCCCCCGTACGCTCCGTTCGCCGAACTCGTTAAACTATATTAAACCATAAAAGAGTTTTCTGAAATTCAGAAAACTCTTTCTTTTATATTTCTCAAACTCTTAATATTAATTTGAGCGAATCGCCCATATCGGGTTGTCCGATTCAGATAAAATTTTTATCTTTGTCCGTATTGACTTTATGAAGGATACCATATGCAAATGCCTCCAAAATCTACGGATACGAATCTAAATCCGCAAACGCAGGAACATTTTCTACTTTCTTTTGAAAGGCCCGCTTCCTCTTCCGAGGATAATACATTACTCACATCTTCCGACAAACTTACGATCGTATTATGTACCCGAGGTTGTAAAACCGTGCAACTGAACTTTACAGAATATGTACTCGAACCCGGTAGTATCGCGTTCCTCTACCCCAACACGATTTGGAAACCGATAAAAACGAGCAGCGACTTTCAGGCACGTTATCTCTCGATGAGAGAACATTCGCCCAAAGAAAGAAATGCTTTTTTGGACTTGGAAACCATTTTCTCGTTAAGTACCTATATCGCCAGACACCCGCATACGTCCCTTTCAGCAAATGAGTCGATAGTGATCGAAGGCTATTTTCGTCTGATACAAAACAGATACGAGGCCCACGTAGACTATGCGATCATACGTTCTCTTATTTCTGCTTTCATCTTGGAGTTAAACCAAATGTTTGCCATACGGGTAGAACGCAAGAAATTGAAAATATCCCGTAAAGAAGATATTCTATGGAGGTTTCTCTCTTTGCTTACCCAGCATTATAAAGAAAATCGCAGCGTCGATTTTTATGCCGATAAACTTTGTATATCGCCCAAGCATTTATCCTCGGTCATCAAGCAATTAAGTCACAAGACCGCTCACGAGATCATTTCCGACGTCGTTATTATGGCCGCCAAGCAACTCCTAAAAACCACGACGCTAAGTATCCAAGAAATTTCGGAAGAACTGAACTTTGCCAATCAATCTTTCTTCGGCAAATTTTTTAAACAAAATACCGGACAATCTCCGTCCTCATATCGAGGTGAATGACCGTCTATAATAAATAACACACTATTCACAAATAAAAACGATAAACGACATGAAGAACATTGTGCTATTTCTATCGGCCGCTTGCCTGTTATCCGCACCTATCTTCGGACAACAGCAAGAAAATCGATTTGCCGAAATTACCGACCCGCAATTACTCAGTATCAACAAGCTGCCGCCTCACGCCAGTTTCACCTCTTACATCGACGAGACATCGGCTTTGAACAAGGACAAGGCGAACGGAAGTTTCTACCTACCTTTGAACGGGACATGGAAATTCCATTATACCGAAAAATTCAAAGAAAGACCCATGAATTTCATGGAGCCCGATTTTAACACCGCCGATTGGAAAGAGATAAAAGTTCCCGGTAACTGGGAGTTGCAAGGATTCGGCGACCCTATCTATGTAAATGTAGGGTATGAATTCGTATCTCCGGGATTCGACAAATATCTCCAAGAGCCCAATCCTCCTATGGTTCCCGAAGTGTGGAACCCGACCGGTACATACCGCCGGGATTTCGCCCTCCCCGCAAACTGGAAAGGAAAAAGAATCTTTCTAAGCGCCGATGCGGTAAAAGGTGCTGCTTACTTCTATCTGAACGGTGAATTCATAGGTATGTCGAAAGCAGGGAAAGTTCCGGTACAATTCGATATAACTCCTGTCGTAAAACCCGGGGAAAATACCTTAGCCGTACAAATGCACAGATTCTCCGATGCCAATTATTTCGAGGGACAGGACTTTTGGAGGCTGACCGGATTTGAAAGAGACGTATATCTCTATGCCCAGCCGCAAACCCGAATCGCTGATTTCGAAGTACAAACACCTCTCGACTCATCATTCAAGAACGGGGTATTCAAACTCGATGTAAAAGTACAAAACGACGAGGTTAAGGCGCGTTCCATTTCCGTTTCGTATCGACTCATCGACCACGCCGAACAAACCGTAGCCCACGGGGAAAAAGCGATAAAACTCGACAAGAACAGTTCACAATCCGTCTCTTTTGCAGAAACGATAAACGACGTAAAAGCATGGACCGCCGAGACTCCGAATCTATACACACTACTTATTTCGACTGCCGATGAAACAGGGAAAATCGAAGAATGCATTCCTTCCCGTATAGGGTTCCGCACCGTCGAAATCAAGAACAAACAACTGTTAGTCAACGGGCAACCTATCCTTGTAAAGGGGGTTAACGTACACGAGCACGACCCGCTTACCGGTCATTACATAACCGAAGAAACCATGCTCAAAGATTTCGAGCTTTGGAAAAAATACAATGTAAATACGGTTCGCACTTGTCACTATCCTCAACAAAAAAGATTTTATGAACTATGCGACGAATACGGATTCTATGTCATCGACGAAGCCAACATCGAGACTCATGGCATGGGGTATAGCTTACAAGCCGGAGGAAGTCTCGGTAACAATCCTCTCTATTTACCGGCTCATTTAGACCGTCTTAAAGACATGGTAGAACGGGATAAAAACCACCCGTCTATCATCACATGGTCTTTGGGGAACGAGGCGGGGAACGGTTACTGTTTTTATGAAACCTATTTGTGGCTGAAACAACGGGATCCGTCCCGTCCGGTTCAATACGAACGCGCCGAACATGAATGGAATACGGATATCGTTTGCCCCATGTATATTTCCCCGAAAGGAATCGAAGCATATGCTCTTAACCCCAAATCGCATCGGCCTCTTATCCTCTGTGAATATGCCCACGCTATGGGGAACAGTTTAGGAAACTTCCAAGATTATTGGGATATCATCGAAAAATACGATCTTCTTCAAGGTGGCTGTATATGGGACTGGGTAGATCAAGGACTCGAAAAGACAAATGAAAAAAGCGAAAAATTCTGGGCTTACGGCGGTGATTACGGAGATACCGGAACTCCCTCCGATGGAGATTTCTGTATCAATGGTATCGTATATCCCGACCGGAAAATAAAACCGCAGACCATTGAAATGGGCAAGGTTTATCAAAATATCAAATTCAAGAACTTCGACCGAACGAAAGGAACAATCGACGTTCAAAACGAATTTTTCTTCACAGACCTCGACAAATACGATTTCGCTTATGCGGTAAAAGGGAACGGGAAAGTATTGAAAACCGGGAAATTCACCGTCTCGTTGCGTCCGCGTCAAAAATGCACGGTTGCATTGAACGGATTGCCGAATATGGATAAAGAAACCGTAGACTATCAAATCGAATTCGAGGCCAGACAGAAAAAAGCGGAACCTTTCCTTCCGCAAGGTTATGTCGTAGCACGCGAACAAATCTCGGTCAAACCGGCCGTCAAGCCAGTTGCAAAACCCAATCAAGGAGTCGTCTCACAAACCGATAATGGAGACGAGACGATTTTCTCCGGTAAGAATTTCAGTGTTACATTCGACAAAAATAGCGGATTGATCACCTCGTACCGGTACAAAGGGACCGAATATATCCTCGACGGATTCGGACTTCGCCCCGCTTTTTGGAGAGCCCCGTTAGACAACGACTACGGCTATAACTCACCCAAGCTATTAGGCAAATGGAAAGAGGCCTCCCAACAGCCCCCTGTCGCCCGTTCGTTCTCCGTCGATAAAAAAGAGAACGATAACGTTCGTGTCGTTTGCCGATACCTTTACCCACAAACCCGGTCGGAATGGGAAATCTCCTATACGATATTCGGTAACGGAGTTATCAAGGTAGACAACACGTTCGAGGTATCCGACCCCCAAACGCCCATGATTCCCCGCGTAGGATTGCGTATGCAGTTACCCGACTCATTCACCCGGTTGGAATACTATGGCCGAGGACCGTGGGAAAACTATATAGACCGTCGTACCAGTTGTTTTATCGGGCGATACGAAGCCAACATAGCCGACCTTTACGAGCCGTATGTACGTCCGCAAGAAAACAACCATCGCACCGATGTGAGCTGGTTTGCTCTTACAGGCAAAAAGAATGCTTTGCTAATCGTCGCCGACAGCTTGTTGGAATTCAATGTTTCGAACTATCCCCTCGAATCGTTCGATAGCGGAGACCATCGTGACGACGGTCGTCAGCGTCCCGAAAATCCCCAACAACGTCACAACTGCGATCCCAAGCCGGCCGAACTGGTCGACCTGTTCATTGATTACCGTATGATGGGAGTCGGAGGCGACCACTCTTGGGGCGCTCAGCCTCATGAGGAATACCAAATCAATTTAGCTCCCGGAAAAATTTCTTACGGATTCAGCTTAATTCCTTTGGATAAAAACGCTAACTTTGAGAAAGCCATCAAACAATACTAAAATTGTCGAATATATCCCGGAAGTCATTCCGGGATATATTCATAAATAAACATTTTATGAGTCGATTATCCAGACTGTCCTTACTCGTTTCGCTCCTGTTTCTCCCCTCTTGCAGTTTATTCAAAGAACTATCTTCCGACGATGTTACCCGAATTACATCGGAATATTTCGACGAAAACCACGACATGGTATTTTATTCGACCTTATCGCTTCTACAAGCCGAGCAGTTCACTATCGTGCAAGCCGACAAAGAGAGCGGAATCATACGAGGTACACGACACACCGAGCGGGACGATGTAGAAAGGAATTTAAAAACCTTCGGTACAGCTACCGAAAGGGAATCGACCGAAGCCGTATTCCTCATTCTACCGCTTTCCGACAAACGTACGGAAGTAAAGCTCTCTCTTTACCGGAACGAACTGACCGTTACCCGCAAAAACGAGGTCAATCAAAAACAAACCTCCCATACTATGCTTTTGAAGGAATCGACCTACGACAAATGGCTGAACAAATTAAAAGCCGAAGTGAAAAGAAGAAAAAAGCTCGTTTAATCGCCGCCGAGAGTCTCTTGTTTTTCAAACGGCATTCTATATGCCTATCGACGTCTTTGGTGGCTATCTCTTTCGACGAACTTTTTTAGAAGATTGTTTTTTCAGCTTGACAATGGGATCGACCGCCCGATGCGAAACATGATTTATCGTCGAAAGGTCTGAACGCTCCTGATTGTTTCGCAAAAGAGAAGCAGGTGCGACAAGCGGGACTTGCGACTGCTCACGGTCTTCTATATCCGGCAATTCGCATTCCTCCCTGTCCATATCGATGTCCGCCACCCGATTCGCCTCTTTCGGAGAGTCCGACTCCGACACAGCAACTTCGGGCATAGCCTCTTTTTGATTCGCAAACAACTCCTCGAACTTCTTTTCATATTTGCGGGCATAGCGTTCGAGCGTGTTGATACAAGTCATGATACTCTTCACCTCGTCACGATCGTTTATCACATCTAAACCGAGCAACCGTTCGTAGTACCGGAACAATACTTCACACCTCAACATCTCTATCTCCATACGGCGTATCGACAGCTGTTCCACCATTTTTTGTTCTTGTGTTTCCATTGTTTTTTTCGACAAAGTAAAAACAAGTCACACACTCATTTATGGCATGATGATACAAAAACAAGATAGAAGAACCGGTTAAAATATTGCAAAATTTATTTTTTTATTTATCTTGCAAACGTTAATCTATAAATCATAAAACCATGAAAACAAACAGCCGAAATCATTCAATATATTATAAGAAGCTGTTTTAAATTTATTCCGAGACAGATTGAGACCTATGTTGAAGCAGATTGGAGTCCGAGATAGGCAGTCAATAGCGGGCTATTGACAAAAATCAAGGGATTCAAGATGCGAGACAGGGGCTCAATATGGCCGGAACATACCTGCTTGAAATGATAATATTATTTCTCAATAAATTTAAAACAACTTCTAAGATATATCGGAGGATATTTATCCTTAGCATGGGCTGTTTAGGATTAACCAAATAGACACTAAGGCCATTCATAAGCTATCGACTAAAATTACTATTAACAAGAGTTCATATCAGCAACATATGTTCGAATTAAATAAATACGAAAAACAAGTGGAAACTAATATCTCTATTTGTTTCATCTTGATGCTCATGAGCGATTTGGGTACAGCAGTAGCGTGGATAGGACTGACAGCCTGTGCGATACTGTTCGGCCAATTGGTCTATTATCCCTTTCGGTGCAAGAAAAAAGACGAATATTTATTTGTGCCGTGGTGGATTCTTTATCTGCTTTATTGGTGTATATTTACTTATTGGACTGTTCATAATTTAGTTGCCGCATCATGAAAAAGAAAAGCAAATCGGTTATCCGCTTGAAATACATCGAGCTAATCGCGTTCGTGGAAACATGGCTTGCGGGGCTTTGTTTCGTCGTAGGCATCAAGAGGCTCATCGGGCTGTCGATAGCCTTGTTTGCCATACCGCTGTGGGGGCTAATCTCCCATCGACGTTGGTGCAGAGCCCACAACGAACCGTATGCCAACTGGGAGTTGTTCTACACCGTTATCGCTTGGATCGTATATATATTTATAACGCTTGTCATCTATTTCCATTTCTTTACGTGAAGTTACACAGAGTACCCCGTAATGCTACGGTACACGATAGGGGGAGAAAAGATATGTCCGATATAAACAGACTGATGTGATGGAGTTTTCAACCCCTCCGTCACTTCGTGACACCTCCCCTATATTTTGCATGGCAAAACACCCCGCAATGCTACGGGACACGGCAAGGGAGTAAGGGAATAGTTCTGGCTTGCTGCATAACCGGTACTTTAATCGACAGAAAAGAAATAAAAAAGAGAGGGTACATCGAAGCGATGTACCCTCTCTTTATAGAGCGGAAGACGAGGCTCAAACTCGCGACCCTCAGCTTGGAAGGCTGATGCTCTATCAACTGAGCTACTTCCGCAATTTTTTTTGTGGGCAAAGATGGATTCGAACCACCGAAGGCGTAAGCCAGCAGATTTACAGTCTGCCCCATTTGGCCACTCTGGTATTTGCCCTTATATTAGCCTTTACAAGACCTTAAATTTACATCTCCCCCCCCCTCTACCACACACATCTTTCCTTTTCAGAAGAATGCACCCGTTTATCAAAGATTGAGTCGGTGAGAAACGGGTGCAAATTTAGGCATTAATTTTAAATTACAAAAATATCAGTACATTTTTTTTACTTTTCACGCATCTTTTCTTTGGTTTTCAGAAGCTGCTTAACGAGAGCCTCGACAGCCATATCGACCGCCTCTTCAAAGGTATCGGCAACCTTGCAGGAAAACATATCCTCATTTCTCGGAACAAGAACCTTAATTCCAGCCTCTTTGTTCTGTGCCGTTTCCGGTTTTACCACTTTCAAAGAAACTTCGACGGCTATAATCCCATCGTAATATTGTTCTAATTTAGAAACTTTTTTCTGAATAAATTTTTCCAACTTTTCTGATGCATCGAAATGAATCGCTTGAATACGGATTTCCATATTTCCTCCTTTTTTATGACTTTCTTTTCGGGAAAGCCTGGTTATAACTTTGTTTTAGTTCTTCAAACGTTATATGTGTATATACCTCGGTTGAAGCTAATGAATGATGTCCGAGCAGTTCCTTGACACTATTGAGAGTTGCCCCGTTATTCAGCATAGCCGACGCGAATGTATGACGCAATACATGCGGACTTCTTTTATCGAGCGAACAAACTTTCGACAAAGACCCATTGACTACCCGATAAACTAACTGCGGATATAACGGTTCCCCATTTTCCCGAACGAAAAAGAAGCCACAATCATCTCCACACGACTCTTTACGAGCCTGCCGATAACCGGCAATCATCTGCGACAATTCCTCTCCGTACGGAATCAGCCTCTGTTTATTCCTTTTTCCCGTCACCTTTATCTCTCCTTCACGCACATCAGTATCCCTCAACCCTATCAATTCGGCTCGGCGCATACCCGTATGATAAAGCATAGCGATAATAAGTTTGTTACGGACCGCCTCGAAACCTTCGCCATACGACACATCGTCCAAAAGCTCATTCATGGAGTCCTGCCGAAGATAAACCGGCATTTTCTTATGTACCTTAGGCAAAGGAATATTTTTCACAGGGCTTTCCTGAATATCCGATTGCACCACAAGATAGCGGTAAAAAGCCCTCAAAGAAGAAATCTTACGGCAAATACTACGAGCCGACATTCCTCCTTCCGACAAAAGAGCTACCCATTCGCGAATGCAATCGGAGGTTACCTTTTGCATCTCAATACCATCACACTCGGTTTCAAGGAACTTTTTAAACTGAAACAAATCGTTTCTATATGACAATACGGTATGAGTAGAAAGATTCTTCTCATACCGGATATATTCTAAAAACGATTCGATCGGCATATTCTCGTAGCTTTTAACTTACGCTACGAATATAAAGGAAATTCTTGAAAAATCCAATATTTGCCAACAACAAAAAAAATTAATCTTCTATCTGTTGAAGTTTCTGAATGTAGATAGCACGCATCATTTTTTTGCGGTTCGTAACAGATGGTTTTTCAAATGCCTGACGGTTACGCAATTCCTTAACTACACCTGTTTTTTCAAATTTCCGTTTGAATTTTTTCAAAGCCTTCTCGATGTTTTCGCCTTCTTTTACTGGAACTATAATCATAATTATTTAGAAATTAGTTTATTTGTTTCTTTTGAATAAATTGCGGTGCAAAATTATAGATTGTTTTGTGATTAACAAAACTTTCGACCGCTAAAATATACTCGAAAATAAATTTTACACAAAATCGGCACGATTATATCCATCTTTCTATTCCAATATTTTCACAGCCTTTTATCTTCTTATTTTACTAAATATCGTTACCTTTACACACGGTTGATAAATATTTATCGACAATAACTCTAAACATTCAGATTATGAGTAAATCGACATTACCCCGACTCAAAGCCCTGCGTGACGAAATGGGCAAAGCCGGTATTACAGCTTTCATCATACCGGGAACCGACCCGCATCAAAGCGAATACTATGCCAGCCATTGGGCGGCACGAACTTGGATTTCCGGATTCGACGGATCGGCTGGAACTGCGGTCGTCACAACCAATCAAGCCGGATTATGGACCGACTCGCGGTACTTCCTCCAAGCCGCTCAACAACTGGAAGATTCCGGGTTCGAACTTTTTAAAGAAGGACTGCCCGACACTCCCACCATCGAGCAATGGCTACTGACCACTCTACCGCAAGGTGCGACCATCGCCATCGACGGCACACTGTTCGGGGCATCGAAAGCCGCTGCGATGAAACAAAACTTCGAGAGCCACGGCTTCCGATTCGTATCCGATTTCACTCCGTTCGACTCCATTTGGGAAAAACGCCCATCGATCCCCAAAAACGAAGCCTTTATTCACGATGAAAAGTACAGCGGAGAATCTATCTCGGATAAAATAGCCCGAATTATGGAGCAAGTACGCCAGGCAGGAGCCGATGCTCTGTTACTGGCGGCTCTGGACGAAATTGCTTGGGCATTTAACATACGGGGAACCGACGTAGAATGCAATCCGGTCGTCATTTGCTATGCATACATAGACGACTCCCAGCGTATTCTTTTTATCGACAAAGCCAAAATCAACGATACGGTCTGCCAATACCTGCAAAAAAATAGCGTAGAAATAATGCCCTATGAAAACATTTTCGACTTCGTAGCAACTCTACCGGCAGAGAAAAAAGTATTCGTAGACACCAACAAAATCAACTACACCTTATTAAATAAACTGCATGCCATACCCGTATCGGGCCAATCCCCTATCGCTCTACTGAAAAGCATCAAAAACGAGACTCAGCTTGCCGGAACACGCGAGGCAATGATACGCGACGGTGTAGCATTGGTTAGATTCTTCCGTTGGTTAGAAAAAAATATCGACAGCGGCAAAGTAACCGAAATAACAGTTGCCGAGAAACTGCGAGAGTTCCGCTCGCAACAAAGTCTTTATGTAGGAGAAAGTTTCGCCACTATCGCCGGATTCAACGAGCATGGGGCCATTGTCCATTACTCGGCGACACCCGAAAGCAATGCGATCATTTCTCGCAAGGGATTCCTGCTCATCGACTCAGGGGCGCAATATCTCGACGGGACTACCGACATCACTCGCACCGTATCGTTAGGCAATCTGTCCCCTCGCCAAAAGCGGGACTTCACACTGGTAATGAAAGGGCATATCGCTCTCGCCTCTTGTCATTATCCGCAAGGTACGCGCGGAGCCCAACTCGATGCCCTCGCCCGCCATTTCCTATGGGACGACCACCTCAACTACTTGCACGGGACTGGTCATGGAGTCGGGCATTTCCTCAATGTCCACGAGGGACCACAAAACATACGCCTCGAAGAAAATCCCACGCCTCTCATGCCGGGCATGATTACCTCTAACGAACCGGGATTATACCGTACCGGCGAATATGGCATACGTTGTGAAAATTTAGTCTTGACAGTGCCCGATTACGAAAATGAATTCGGCATGTTTTACCGGTTCGAGACTCTTACCCTTTTCCCCTTCGATACCGAGGCTCTCGATATTCCCATCATGACCGAGAAAGAAATCGAGTGGCTCAACAGCTATCACGAAATGGTCTATGACCGATTAAGTCCGATGCTTGACGAGGAAGAGCAACAATGGTTACACCGCAAAACAACAGCAATTTAATCCAAGTTAAAATTATAAACTAATCATGGCACTTATAAAATCAGTACGGGGATTTACCCCGAAAGTCGGTAAAGACTGTTTCCTCGCCGATAATGCAGTTCTCATCGGCGATACCGTTATCGGCGACGAATGTAGTATCTGGTTCGGAGCCATCTTGCGAGGCGATGTCAATTCTATTCGTATCGGCAACCGGGTTAACATTCAAGACGGATCGGTATTGCATACTCTATACGAAAAATCCACCATCGAAATCGGCGACGACGTATCCATCGGACACAACGTTACCATACACGGAGCTACCATACACGACGGAGCCCTCGTAGGCATGGGCTCGGTAATTCTCGACCATGCTGTCGTAGGCGAAGGAGCCATCGTTGCCGCCGGATCGGTTGTGTTGAGCAAGACAGTCATCAAACCGGGTGAGCTTTGGGGCGGAACACCGGCCAAATTCATCAAAATGGTAGACCCCGAACAATCGAAAGAGATCAATCAAAAAATCGCCAAAAACTACCTGATGTATTCCAAGTGGTACGAGGAAGAATAGTCTTTCCGTAATATCATGCAAAGGGACTGCCGATTAGCAGTCCCTTTGTCTTTTGATAACACGGTACAATGATCGAAATAACCTATGGTTATAACCGATAACCACAAAGAAATCCCATATTCGAAATGAAATCTCTACCTTTGCGTCCGAAAAGGGAAACGACACCCGGAATGAACGTATATCGCATTCCGCATTAACTGTATCAAACGGCAAATTTTCCCCAACTCGATTATAAAAAAACAATTTAATTCATTTTGATATGTTCAGCGAAAAACAAGGAAATGTCCTCCACGGTATTCTGTTGATTGTACTTTTTTCATTCTCCGCCTTTTACATTGCAGAATTCCAATTTATAAAAAATCTATCACTCAGCCCCCTCATCGTAGGCATCATACTGGGTATGCTCTACGCCAACAGCCTGCGTAACCGATTGCCCGAGACATGGGTTCCGGGCATAAAATTCTGCTCGAAACAAGTACTTCGTGCCGGTATCGTCCTCTACGGATTCCGGTTGACCTTCCAAAGCGTTATCGCCATAGGAGCCTCGGCCATACTCATCGACGTGATTATCGTCACCTGCACCATTCTATTGGGTTTCTTGGTGGGGAAACTGTTGAAGATGGACAATGACCTCGCCCTGCTCACCGCCACAGGTAGCGCCATCTGTGGAGCCGCTGCTGTTTTGGGTGCAGAACCGGTAGTAAAAAGCGAACCCCATAAAACAGCAGTTGCTGTCTCGACGGTTGTCATTTTCGGTACGCTCTCGATGTTCATTTATCCCATTCTTTACCGAGCCGGAGTATTCGACCTCACACCCGAACAAATGGGACTCTACACAGGCTCTACCTTACACGAAGTAGCCCACGTGGTAGGGGCGGGTAACGCGATGGGGAAAGAGATTTCCGACTCGGCAATCATCGTAAAAATGATTCGAGTCATGCTCCTTGCCCCGGTTTTACTCATCATGAGTTTTGCCTTAGCCCGCCGAGCCGTAAAAGCAGTCAAAGGAGACAAAAATACAACCGTCACTCAGCGAGGAAAAATCACCATTCCCTGGTTCGCATTCGGTTTCCTTGCCGTTATCGGATTCAATTCGTTCGATTGGCTTCCCGTTCCAGTAGTAGACGGAATCAATAGCCTCGACACCTTTATGCTTACAATGGCTATGACAGCTTTGGGAGCCGAAACCAATTTCGAAAAATTCAAACAAGCAGGAGCCAAACCATTTCTTTTAGCGGCCATATTGTATATATGGCTGTTGGGAGGAGGTTATCTGCTCGTCAAATGGTTAGCATAAATCATAATCACATCAAACGACAACGGGCTGAATCGTAAATTTACCACCTCTCCCTACGGGCATTCCCCGGATTTCATCTATGATGAGCAGAAAGAGAGGAGCCCTGACTCTGTCATCTCCACTGCCGGTATTTTTTAACCCCTCCGTCTCTACGTGCCACCTCCCCTATATTTTGCGTTGCAAAACACAGAGGAGGAGGTTAACACCGATAGTGTCATACTAAACCCAATTCAATAGAAAATTCGAGGGAGTAGATTTGAATTTTAACGATGAATCTTTTATCGAATACTTCGTTCCTGTTCTCTTTGGAGAGAGGTTAAAAAAGATTTCATAAGATTTTCGATTGAGGGTTTAACCCCTTTGCCCGGCGGGCATTCCCCCTATTCACTTCGCAGCACAAGGGAGAAGGAGAATACCCTCAAAGTTCCAAAGAGATAAAAGGCTGTTCAAAGCGACACTTTCAATCCCCTCCCCCTACTCTCACAACATCATAGGACATTTCACATTCCACCTTTATTTTTTTGAAAAGTGACAATATCGATATTTAGAACAACGAATGATTACATATCGCTTTGGAGTGGGAATCTGAAACACCTCCCCTGTGTTTTGCAACGCAAAATATAGGGGAGGTGGCACGTAGAGATGGAGGGGTTGAAAACGACATCTCATCAGCCGGTTTATATCGGACATATCCCTGCACCCACCGTATTCCACAGCATTACAGGATGCTGTGGAAGCAGCGGTATAAGTGAGAGACCGAAGGAAAAGAAGTTTCGAGGAAAGGGGTTATAAAAAAGATACATCGACGAACCCACTATCGTTTAATATCTCTCCAAAAAAACTATTCTCAACTATTTAATTTTCTTTTTCACATTACCAGAAGAGGCTTTTCCCGGAACCAACTCGGTTCGGGTTCTATTCTTACTTTTTTCCTCTCCTTCCTTCACGACTTTTTTCGGAGCATAAGTCTTCGGCTTTCTTCCTTGATGCGAAGCCTCATCGGACTTCTTCACCATCGAATTTTTGGAACGACGATTCGGACGAAGTTCCTCCTGTCCACTGGCAAATCTCTCTCGGCCCCCTCGTTGCTTCTTTTCAACCTCGGGATTTTCAGCTCCCGATAGTTTCTCTTTACGAGAAGAACCGTAACGGCGCAATTTATACTCCCGCTGTTCCATAGGGATAAAATGCAACGGTTCCCCGTCTATTTTCACTTTATCGCCTTCGGCCACCCGGCTACCCAACGTAGCCAACTCGCCGTTGATAGTCACCCGCTCATCGGCAATCATTTTATCGGCTTCCCGACGGGAACAAAATCCCGAATCACTAATGTACTTATTGACCCGAATACCCGATCGTATCACTTTCTTTACCATAATCAAAACTCTATATTTTATCCCAACACTATATGCTCAGCCTCTACCGGCTCATTCAAAAACAGGGTCGCTGCCTCGGAAAACTTTCGAGGCGATTCCGTCGTCAGATAGCGGCAACCGCCCTCTTTCGAGCAACGACTCTCTATCTCGGGATGCCGTTTCAAGTAATCGTCCAACCTGTCGGTCACCAAAGGACCTTGCAAGACTACCGAAATAGACGGAGGAAGATAGGCCCTAATTTTGTCGAGTAACAACGGATAATGGGTACACCCCAATACTATCGTATCAATTTCATCGGACTGCGACAAAAGTTCGTCGATATATTTCTTAACAAAATAATCGGCTCCCCTCCCTTGTGCTTCGTTGTTCTCCACCAACGGAACCCACATGGGACATGACTGTCCGTATACCACGAATTCGGGATACATCTTCTTTATCTCCAACTCATAGGAGCCCGACTGTATCGTACCCGGTGTAGCCAAAATCCCGATATGCCCCGTACGCGACAGTTCGGAAAGCGACTCGACCGTCGGACGAATAACCCCCAAAACCCGTTTATCGGGAGCGAGACGAGGCAAATCTTTTTGCTGGATACTACGAAGCGCCTTTGCCGAAGCCGTATTGCAAGCCAAAATAACCAAAGAGCACCCTTCGTCGAAAAGATGAAATACAGCCTGCTTAGTAAATTCATATACGATCTCGAACGACCTCGTACCATAAGGAGCCCGCGCATTATCCCCCAAATAGAGATAATCATATCGAGGCAGGCCTTTACGCACCTGTTCGAGAATAGTAAGACCTCCGTATCCCGAATCGAAAATTCCGATGGAACCTACATTAGTAGGTATTTTTGTCGCATCCATTATTAGAAGTATAAATATGGAAAAAGGATGATAACGTTCTTATCATCCTTTTCGCAACCCCTCGACGAGGGAATAATTATTTCAATCCCAATTTCGCTTTCACCAACGGAGTCACATCTTCACTGGGTGCTCCCTGATAAATAACGATAGGATAAGCCAAATCAAAAATATAAGTAAATTTACCCTCTGCCCCTACCGACTTAATGGCATCCATCAACTTCTGTTGAATAGGAGCGAAAAGAGCTTCTTGTTGTTTTTGAATATCCTGAGACGCCATTTCCCGGAAACTCTCGATACGAGATTGGGAATCTTGAACCTCCTGCATACGACGAGCACGTATCGTCTCGGGAATCGTATCGCCCAATGCCATATACTCTTTATACTTCTTCGTGAACTCTTCTTGAATTTTTACAAACTCATCTTCATATTTCTTATTAATATCTTGAAGAGTTTGCTCGGCAGTTGCCTTCTCTGGCATCAACATAAAAATCTCCTGAGAGTTAACGGTACCGAATTTAAGGGCTTGTTGCGCTTGTGATACAAAACTCAAAGAGCAAATGCACACTGCGGCGAAAAGAAATTTCTTAATCATACTATAATTTTTTTGTTTCTATACTGTAAGTTATGAATAATGGCACAAAAGTAAGCATTTATTTTGAATATCCTAACTTTGTGAGCACTTCATTACTAATATCTATCTTCGGCGACGCAAAAATAATATTCGGAGAAGAAGCTCTATCGATAACCATCATGTAGCCTTTATCTTCCGAAATCTTCTTAATGGCATTATAAATATCGTCTTGAATAGGCTTCATAAGACTTTCGCGCTTTTTGAACAACTCGCCCTCAGGGCCGAAATACTTACGGCGCAATTCAACGACCTCCGTCTCCTTATCACGGATTTCCTCTTCTCGTTTTACCTTCATTTCCTCGGTAAGAAATACCAAATCCGATTGATAGTTTTTATACATTGTTTTAGCTTCGGCCGCCTTGTCGTCACACTCTTTTTGCCAACGTTGAGACACTTGGTTCAACTGTTCGTTGGCCATTTCGTACGAAGGAATATTTTTGAGTATATATTCCATATCGACCAAAGCATACTTCTGAGCTACCGACGACGCAGTAAAAGCTAGTACCGCCATCGCAAAAAGAACTATTCTTTTCATATCGTTATTCTATTTAATTAAACATTCCCGTTTCAATAAACCATATAACATAAAACACTTTCTAAAAAATAAAGATAGCGCGATTCTACCAAATCGCGCTATCCTTTTAGAGCATTTAACACAAACGTATCTGTTTTTTCACAAATTAAAATTCCTGACCTAAGATAAAGTGGAAATGGCCACCCCCTTTCTCTCCTTGTACTTTATCGAAACCATAAGCCCAGTCGATACCCATCAATCCGATCATCGGCAAGAAGATACGAACGCCCACTCCGGCCGAACGTTTCAGAGAGAATGGATTGAAGTTTTCGAGCGATGTCCACGCATTACCGCCCTCGACAAAAGCTAAACCATATATCGTAGACGAAGGCTGCAACAAGAACGGGAAGTGCAACTCCATCGAGAACCGGGTATAAGCCCGACCGTCGGAATAGGGCGTAAGAGCACCGTTATCATAGCCCCTCAACCCGATTGTTTCCGTAGCATATGTATAAGACCCGGTCATACCGTCGCCACCCACATGGAATGTTTCGAAAGGCGTTTGCTTATACTTGTTATACGACCCCAACAATCCGAAATCGGCACGTCCCATAAGCACAAGTGTATATTTTTCGGAGTTATTCAACGGGGTATATACACGGCTCTTGAATTTTATTTTATAATATTCTATCCAGCGATATAACTCTTCTCGGTCGGCTCTCGACGAACTCTCATAGAGGCTCTTGTAATCTTTCTTAGAGAATAATGAATAAGGAGGAGTAAATTGAGCCGATAACGTAAATTGAGAACCTCGACGTGTATAAATGGGATTATCTATCGAACTTCTACCCAGCGTCAATCCCAACGTAAAACTGTGAGAAGTACCGTTCTGCATATAGTACAGATACTCCCAATTTTTAAGAATATATGCCTGATAGCCCAATTCTGCCATAAAAGTAAAATAGTCATCGGGCCACTCCAAACGTTTCCCGAATCCGAAGGAAACCCCGATCATCTGCAAAGACTTGTTCGGGTCTAAGGCATTTTCATAAGCATTTTGATAATAATCGTCATAATAGGAGTTACCCAAGTAGCTGTTTCCCCAGTAACCTCCATACAAAGAATTATTGTATAAACTGTTGTAGCTTCGGCTCAAAAAAGAACTTTCGATACCGGTCTGACGGCTATAATAAGCCGAGAACTGGAACGAGTTCGGACGTTTTCCTCCGAACCACGGATCATAAAACGAAATACTATACTGCTGATAATAACGTGCATTCGTTTGCGCACTGATCGTAAACGTTTGCCCGTCGCCCTGCGGAATGATACCTTTAAACGATTTAGGGTTGAGCAAATTCTTGATGGAGAAATTCGTAAACTTCAAACTAAGTTTTCCGATAACACCCGTCTGCCCCCAACCGGCCGAAAATTCGATTTGGTCGTTGGCTTTCGATTCGAGATTATAAACCAAATCGACAGTACCGTTTTCTTCGTTCGGTTCCGGTTTTATATCCATTGTCTCAGGATCGAAATGCCCGGTTTGAGCTATTTCACGAGCAGAACGCATCAAGTCCGATTTACTGAACAACTCTCCCGGTTTCGTACGTAATTCCCGACGGATAACATGCTCATACAAACGGTCGTTACCATTGATGACAACCTTGTTGATACGGGCCTGCGGACCTTCGAACAAACGTATCTCCAAATCGATGGAGTCGTTCAGCACATTGCCCTCGATAGGAACCAACTGAAAGAAAAGGTATCCTCTGTCCATATATAAATTGGCAACCGCATCTTCATCTTCCATCGTTCGCTTGTTCAGCATTTTCTGATTATAAACATCGCCCGGCTTCATACCCAATACAGCCGAAAGATAATCCGACGGATAAATCGTATTGCCTACCCAGTCTATATTTCGGATATAATATTTCTTTCCCTCATCGATTGTCAGGTAAACATCTACCGTTTTATCGTTATACCGCACCACACTGTCGTTTACGATAGCGGCATCCCGGTATCCCAACTCGTTATATTTCTCGATAATCAGATTTTTATCATTCTTATAATTCTCTTCGACAAACTTTTTCGTTCGGAACAAATGAAGCAAATTACCCTTTTCATTGGTTTTTTTCATAGCCCATTTTATTTTCCTATCCGACAAAACCTCGTTCCCGTCTATATATATCTTATGGACCTTAACTTTCTCTTTCTTATCCACATAAATATCGACGATCACCTCGTTCTCATGGGTCAGGTCATCGGTCTGTTTTATGTTCACCTCTGCATTCTTAAAACCCTTTTCCTCGAAATGTTTTTTGATAATCGTCGTGGCACGATCCACTATATTGGGAGTTATCTGGTTTCCTTTGACCAACCCCAAGCGCATTTCCAAATCTTCCCGCTCACTTTTCTTAATCCCGTGGTAATTTATTTCCGAAATACGCGGTTGTTGTTTTAATTGTATTTCGAGCCATGCCTTATTGCCATAGGCCTTCGTCCACTTAATCACGACATCGGAAAACAAACCTTGCCTCCAAAATTTTTTGGCTGCCTCGGTAATGGCATTACCGGGTATTTCGATAACCTGTCCTACTTCCAACCCAGAGTAACCTATCAATACATAATCCTCATAATTGGGAGCCCCGGTAACCGTGATACCGGCAATCTCATATTTCTGCGGAATGGCCGAATAAACGACCTTCGGATTATATATCGTATCGAGTTTCTCTTCATTCTGTGCGGTCACAGCCTGCACACAAAAAGACAAAAACAAAAAAACAGCCAAACTTTTCAAAGGCATATAATATCGCATTTTCAATCTCTTTTTCTTCATTTATAGTTGTTCGCTCGTTTTTCCGAAACGACGTTCTCTGGCTTGATATTCGACAATGGCTCTATAAAGGCTTTCGCCGGTAAAATCGGGCCAGTATTCTTCTGTAAAATAAAATTCGGCATACGAGAGTTGCCACAACAAAAAGTTACTGAGTCGTATTTCTCCTCCCGTCCTAATTAACAAATCGGGATTAGGCATATTCACAGTTGTCATGAACTCATCGACTGTCGTTTCCGTAATGTCGTCCACCGACAATCTACCCTTTTGAACCTCCTGTGCGATACACCGGGCCGCGCGAGCGATTTCCCATCGGGAAGAATAGCTCAACGCCAAGTTCAAAACAATACGCTCACCTCCCGACGTATCACGAATACATTTCAACAACCGTGCTTTCACATCAGATGGCAAGCGGTCCAAATCGCCGATGACCGACAAACGGACTCCCTTCTCTACCATTCCGGGAGTTTCCCGCTCTATACCAAAAACGACCAAAGCCATAAGAGCATCGACTTCCGCTTGCGGACGATTCCAATTTTCCGTCGAAAAAGCATATAAAGTAAGGTATTGCACCCCTACTTCGGCAGCTGCATCCGTTATCTCATGAACGACATCAAGACCTTTGCGATGCCCCTCCGAACGGTCCAGCCCTCTCTCCTTAGCCCAACGCCCGTTGCCGTCCATAATAATGGCAATGTGTTTGGGCACACGAGTTAGATTTATCTGCTCTACGTAAGTCATTCCTCTTTCAACGATTATCGTTGTTACAAATTTCTTTTTTACGGCCGAATTCATACGTGATTGAAAACAAAGTCGTCGAAAACCAATCCGTATTTTTCAGCACACTGCTTTCTATATGGTAAGGATCTGCGAGTGCCTTTCCGTCGAAACTGTCTCCCAACGTTTTGTGCATAGCAAATTCCAAACTTATATTCCATCTCGGAGCTATTTTATATTTAACCCCGGCTCCCAAAGAAGCATCGAAACTCACATAACCGCCTCCGACAGTCGAATATCCTACTCCCACCCCCGCCAACAAATATGGAGAAAGCCGTTTCGTTCCCAGATAAGAATATCCCATTCCATAATTAAAGAAATTGAATTCTATCTGTCCTCCCAACCGATATTGCCAACTCTCAAACGAGTAATCACTTCCGTTGGGGAAACGATTGTCAAAATCACGGGTATCGCCTGAAAACTGCATGGCTGAAATATCGGTCTTTACAGCCCACCGATAATTCAACAAAAAACGGAACACTCCGCTTATCGCAGCACCCGGCCGATGCCACGGCGAAACCTGATTGGCATCGCCCATATAACAACTTATTCCACCCGCTATCCCCGCATCATAACGGAAATCCTGTGCAGATAAAACAGCTGTACTACTCATTATTATCACTATAATCGGAATTATTTTTTTCATGCGTGTGCCATTTTTACGAGCCTACATACATAAAACGAAATAAACCGATGAAAAGTATCTTTTTTCTTCAAAACACTCATTATGGTATCGGCGGATATCTCAACCTACCGATTGCTCCTCGCCATATTTCATTATAAATATCACCGGAGTTATTTTCCCCTCCGAATATATAAATATAAGGAATCTGGTAATCGCTCGTACGAGCAACCGACATAGCCGGGACCCTCCGAATAGGCATAAACTTCCACAACGAAGCCGCGCTCCGAGAGGTAAAGTCCGCATCGACAACCATCACCGAAGCAAAAGCCCGCGGATTGATATAGGTAGGCATAGCCAACGACTGAGGAGCCTTGCTCCATGTATTGCCGTTATTTACCGAAACATATACCGAATCGGCTACCCCGGCAGCCTCGCGCCCCCCGATCACAATCCACGATGTGTATTGCGTCGTTATCCAGTACTCACTGGTCGTAAAAGTGAAATACGGAAACAGAATGGCTCCCTCGCACGGTTTTATCGAGCCTTGTAATTGAGCCCAAGCCTCACCGTCATATCCCCATGTCGCACCGGTCAGATTATCGTCGGCCATTCGTCCGCCCACCATAATGGACTGGGGAGAATCCAAATCATACTCCGACGCGAATGTCACCATAGGGCTACTGCCCGTAATGGGGAAATTAGCAGCTGTCGGATAAGGTACAAATCCAGCAGGACGAGGATAGCAATCGTGTTTATAAACACCGTTCTCCGACACGACACCCAACAGCCTCGACTTCCACGTTCCTACCAACGAATAAAACGTTTGCCCGGTCGAAGTCCACTCTACACCATTTTCCGACCGATATAGCTCGCCGGTTTGCGAAAGCATATACAAAGCCTCATCGGTAGCTTGTAAAGATTTCAAATCAGGTATAAACGATAACGACAAAGGCTGCGGTGTCCAGTCATCGGCATAAGGATCTTCCGCCGTATATAATGTACAAGTCGAATTAGAGACTATGAAAGATTGAACTTTCCCTTTATAATAAACGGCTTTTTGCGCATCGACCGTTGCTTGACTGCCACACGGTAAAGGCCGAACGCCGAACATGGTATTCCAATACAATGAGTCGGGGTCGATTTGATGGACATTTACCTTAACGGAATACCACTTCACGGTCGTACCGTTTTGAGCCGTCACCTCCAACGAAACTTTCGACGTAAAATCGATAGAATCGGTAGGATTGGCTATATAGTCTATCGTATCGTTCTTGGCAGGATCGCCTTTGTCCATATAAATCTTAGCCTGTGCGACGTTATCGAACGAGATATTCGCAATCAATGCGGAAACATCGGTTCCGACAGGTAAAGAATCGGCATTATAAATCTGGCCTTTATTCAAGTCTATCGTAAAAAATATCGTATCTAAATGAGCTAACACCGAGTCATTGGCCGCCAAAGAAAAACCGGAAACCCGTACGCTCTCCGATACAGTATATGATATAACATCATCTTCGGTCGAATTACACGAAATGCCGGATAAAAATAAAGCCGCTATACACAGAAAAAAATATATTTTTTGCTTCTTCATTAACTGATATGAGTTACAGGTTTGCAGTTACAATCGGCAAATTTAGCAACATTTTTTTCTTTGTACACTACAAACACCGATAATTATAATTATTTATGGATAAACCGATTCATATACATCGATTTCCCAATTCAAAAATAAATAAAAAAAGAGAGATAGCCGTTTCATTTTAGACGAACCGAATAATTGACACGGCAAATAATCTGTTTTTACCTATTTTCATACCAGTCTATTTTTGCTTCGCCACAATATTCAGAGCGCACAAGCAGCCCCTTTACGACAGGCGCGACAATTCCATTTCCCAGAAACATCGGCCCGGTTTCTACTCTCGTTTCGTCCCAATATCCCGAATCTAAAAATGACTGTAACAATACAGCTCCCCCTTCTACCAAAAGATGTTGTATGCGTCGACGGTATAGTTCGTTCAACAAACCGGGTATTAAATCTTTCCCGAAAGGGAGGCGAATAACTTCGACAGAATCGGGCAAAACCGGATAAACAATATCCTTCGCCGTAATAACAAGCGAAGGCAATCCATCTGTAAACACGTGCGAACCAGACGGAACGCGGGCATGTTCGTCGAGAACGATTCGCAAAGGTGAACGCCCGTACCACAAACGGGTAGTCAGCGACGGATTATCGGCAACTGCCGTGTTCGTCCCCACCAATATGGCATCTGCTTCGGCACGCAAACGATGTACCCACACAGACGAAACATCGTCCGAAATCCGAATGGCAAGTTCTCCCGGTTTCCGAATCCGGTCGATATAACCGTCCCGACTCTGCGCCCACTTCAAAGTAACGAAAGGACGCTCATCGATTTGGCAGGTCATAAAAGTTCGGTTCAAAGCCTTACATTCTTCTTCCAATACCCCAATGACAACTTCTATACCGGCCTCCCGCAACCGGGCGACACCCTGCCCCGACACCTTCGGGAACGGATCGAGGCAGCCGACAACGACCCTCGGTATCTTCTTTTGGACAATCAAGTCGGCACAAGGAGGAGTTTTCCCGTAATGAGAACAAGGCTCCAAAGAAACATACAATGTACATTCCGGCAACAGTCCTGCATCCCGCACCGAATTTATGGCATTCACCTCGGCATGCGGTTGACCGTAACACCGATGATATCCCTCTCCTATAATTCGCCCCCGATGTACGACGACCGCACCCACCATCGGATTGGGTGACACGTATCCTCGACCCAGAGAAGCCAACTGCAAACAGCGTCGCATGAAAACGGCATCCATATCTGTTTTATCCATATTCCGATTTTTTTATTAAAGCCCGATTTGATCGGTGTAGTTTTTCTGCACGAAATATCTATTCCCAAAAATCAAAACAGTTTCTTAACTTTGCATGGATTTACAAATATCGATCTACCCATGCAACAAAGTATCGATCTGTTACGGCGCAAACTGGGAGAAATCTACCCTCCCGGAGAAATCACCGGATTCACCCAAATGATTTTCGAATCCCTGTGCGGCTATACCCCCACCGATATTCTGCTGCACAAAGATACGATTTTATCCGAGGATATACACCGTAAAATCGAACGTATAACCGACAGGCTCTCGCAGCAAGAACCCATTCAATACATTTTGGGATATACCGATTTTTGCGGGCGGCGTTTCGATATTGCCCCCGGAGCTCTCATTCCCCGCCCCGAAACAGAAGAATTGACAAGACTCGTTATAACGGAAAACTCCGGTCAACCTTCGCGCATAGCCGATTTGGGAACAGGAAGCGGTTGTATTGCCGTTACTCTTGCGCTCTCGTTGTCCGACAGCAAGGTCGAGGCATGGGATATCTCGACAGAGGCTTTGGAAATTGCTCAGCGTAACGCCCGAAAACACAATGCTCATGTAAATTTCTTTCAACGGGATATTCTCCGTTACGATGTATCAGAACTACCAGAGGAATCATTAGACATCATCGTCAGCAACCCGCCCTATATCCGCCGATGCGAGAGCCGATCCATGAGTGCCAATGTGCTGGAATACGAACCTCATATAGCCCTGTTCGTCCCGAACGAAAGCCCTCTTCTGTTCTATGAAAAAATAGCTATGGACAGCGTTCGGCTTTTATCCCCCGGAGGCAAGCTCTACTTCGAAATCAACGAGGCACAAGGCGAAGCATGCGCCCGTATGTTGGAAGCAGCGGGATATAAGCACATCAGAATCATCAAAGACCTGTATGAGAAAAATCGATTCGTTTCTGCTATAAAACCCATACGACATGGCTAAAACACTAACTCCGCCCGAAGCCCTCCACCGATCGGCCGCCCTCTGCTCTTCATCGGAACACTGTATAGCCGACATACGGGAAAAGCTCTCCCGATGGGGTATCGGAGAGCCGGATGCCCGAACAATCGTCGAACGACTCGTTCAAGAAAGATTCATCGATGAAGGAAGATACGCCATTGCTTTCGCCAAAGACAAATTCCGTTTTTCCGGGTGGGGACGAATAAAAATCCGCTATGCCCTGCAACAGAAACGAATCGGGAATAGTGACATCGTCAATGCCTTATCTCTCATCGACGAGGAAGCATACACGACCCGCCTCGCCGACCTGCTCGAAAAGAAATCTCGTTCGATTAACGACGAAGATGTCGAGGTTCGACGCTCCAAATTACTTCGTTTCGCCGCGTCCCGAGGGTTCGAAACCGAATTAGTTTTTCGCATCCTTAAAGAAATCGAATCATGAAAACGCCCCCGTTCCTCAAAGATTTCATCGATTTGTTCTTTCCCCGGCTCTGCCCGGTCTGTCAACGGGCGTTGAACAGGAATGAAGAAAACATTTGCACCACCTGTTTGCATCGATTACCGCGCACCGGTTATCACCTCGACCCGCTCAGCCCGATGGCACAACTTTTTCTCGGAAAAGTTCCCATTGAAAAATGTGCGGCATTTTTCTTTTTCTCCACGCCGAGCGACGCCCGGCAACTCATACACCACATCAAATACCACGGAGGAAAACAATGTGGTTTCACCTTAGGGAAAATTTACGCGAACGAACTGCTGCCCAGCGGATTTTTCGACGACATAAACGCGTTGGTTCCCGTCCCCTTGCATCCGGCGAAATTACGCCGCAGAGGATACAATCAAAGCGAATGGATTGCTCGGGGAATCGAACAAGTCACCGGAATCGAAGTCTACACAGAATGGTTATACCACTCCCAAAACACTAAATCGCAAACTGGAAAAAATATCTACGAACGCTGGCTGGACACCCGCACCGCTTACGAAACGGACTCAGAGCTCGATTTATCCGACAAGCATATCCTGTTAGTCGACGACGTTGTAACCACAGGCGCGACTCTTCTGGCTTGCGCACAGGCGCTCTATCTTCACGGGAAGCCCCGAATCAGCTGTCTCACACTCGCTGCGGTACTATAAGAAGCTGTTTTAAATTTATTCCGAGACAGATTGAGCCCTATGTTGAAGCAGATTGGAGTCCGAGATATGCAGTCAATAGCGGGCTATTGACAAAAATCAAGGGATTCAAGATGCGAGACAGGGGCTCAATATGGCCGGAACATACCTGCTTGAAATGATAATATTATTTCTCTATAAATTTAAAACAGCGTCTAAATATTTTCATATTTTTCACCTGCCATTCGACCGTTTATCTGCTATTTTTCTTACCTTTGTGTTTTAAATATTCTAAACATTATTCGTCATGAAAACGGTAGAACGATTACTTGCTGAAAAACTATTAAAAATCAGTGCTATCAAACTACAACCCGAAAATCCTTTCGTTTGGGCATCGGGCTGGAACTCGCCCATATATACCGACAATCGCAGAACACTCTCTTACCCCGAAGTCAGGACGTTTATTAAAGTAGAGCTCTGCCGGGTAATTATGGAAAACTTCGGCGAAGTAGATGCCATTGCAGGTGTAGCCACCGGAGCAATCGCACAAGGGGCACTTGTCGCCGAAACCTTAGGATTACCTTATGTTTATGTACGCTCCGCACCGAAAGACCACGGTTTGGAAAACCTCATCGAAGGAAATTTAAAACCCGGTCAAAAAGTAGTTGTCATCGAAGACCTCATTTCTACCGGAGGCAGTAGCTTAAAAGCAGTCGAAGCCATACGAAACGCAGGCTGCGAAGTAATCGGTATGGCCGCCATCTTCACCTACGGATTCCCCGTAGCGGCCCGCAAATTCAAATCGGCACAAGTCGAATTGATTACATTGAGCAACTATAATGCAATGCTCGAAACCGCATTGGAAACCAATTATATCAAACCCGAAGACCTTGAAACATTGCAGGAATGGCGTAAAGACCCGGCAAGCTGGCAAGGTCCCAATAACAACACGCCTTCGGTATGACAAGTTTCGAAAGTAAAACGGTACGAATAGCCCACTCCTCCGAGCGGGTCTTTGAATTGCTTTCCGACCTCTCCAACCTCGAAAGGTTCAAAGGAGCCTTGAATGCTCCCGGAAACGAAAAGCTGAAAATTACAGGTTACGACAAGGACAGCCTCTCTATCGAAGTGAGCCCCATAGGATCTATTACTTTCAGAATCATAGATCGGGAACCCAATAAAACGATAAAGTTCGAAGCCGAAAACTCCCCGCTTCCTCTCAATCTGTGGATACAGTTGGTCTCAACCGGAGAAAATGAAACGGCATCGCGTATCACGGTCAAAGCGGAACTTAACCCTTTCATTAAGCCGATGGTCTCCAAGCCATTGCAGGAAGGTGTTGATAAAATGGCCGATATGCTTGTCATACTGCCCTACGAATAAAAAGTTATTTTAATCTTTTCATCTGACAACAAAAACGTAACTCGAATGGCGCAAAAACTTTGGGAAAAATCGGTACAAGTCGATCGGGACGTCGAACGGTTCACAGTCGGGAAAGACCGGGAAATGGATTTATATTTGGCTCCTTTCGATATACTGGGATCGCTGGCTCATATCTCCATGTTGCAATCCATCGGGTTGCTTACCGCCGAGGAACTGAAACAACTCACCGAAGAGTTACGGAACATCTATCGGGATACCGAAACCGGTAAATTTTTAATCGAAGAAGGAGTCGAAGACGTGCACTCGCAAGTCGAACTCTTATTAACTCGCAAATTGGGCGACATCGGAAAAAAAATCCATAGCGGACGCTCCCGTAACGATCAAGTATTGGTCGACCTCAAACTCTTCACCCGTTCTCGCTTGCAGAATATCGTAAAAAAGACGAAGAAACTATTCGATACCCTCATCGCCCAAAGCGAGAAATACAAACAAGTACTCATGCCGGGGTACACCCATTTGCAAGTCGCTATGCCCTCCTCTTTCGGACTATGGTTCGCCGCCTATGCCGAAAGTCTGGCAGACGACCTCATCGTCATGCAAGCCGCCTACCGGGTGTGCAACCGCAATCCGTTAGGGTCGGCCGCAGGATACGGCTCTTCATTCCCGCTGAATCGTACGCAAACCACCGATAGCCTCGGGTTCGAAACAATGGATTACAACGTCGTGTACGCTCAAATGGGAAGAGGGAAAACCGAGCGTATCGTAGCCTCCGCTATCGCATCTATTGCTGCGACCCTCGCTAAACTGGCATTCGACGCCTGTCTGTACAATTCGCAAAACTTCGCCTTCATTAAATTGCCCGATGCCTTCACGACCGGTTCGAGCATCATGCCCCATAAGAAAAACCCCGATGTTTTTGAATTGACACGAGCCAAATGCAACAAGTTACAAGCATTACCCTATCAAATCACACTCATCGCCAATAACTTGCCATCGGGTTATTTCAGAGACCTACAAATCATCAAAGAACTGTTCCTGCCCTCGTTCGACGAATTGGAAGAATGCTTGGACATGGTCGACCTCATGATTTCTCAAATTGCCGTCAATGAGCATATTCTCGACGACAAACGATATGATTATATGTTCAGCGTGGAAGAAGTAAACCGGCGAGTACAAACAGGTACACCTTTCCGAGATGCCTATAAACAAGTGGGATTGGAAATCGAAGCCGGAAAATTCTCTCCCGACAAGCATATCCATCATACCCACGAAGGCAGCATCGGTAATCTGTGTAACGACCGCATCACGGAACTCATGCGAAAAACGATCGACTCTTTCGACTTCGCTCGTACCGAAGCGGCCGAAGCTCGACTCTTGGGTCGCTAATAAATTATCGTAGACGAGCTTTTCATAGCAGTAAATCGAACTGCCTCTAAACATACGACAATTATGGAATATAAACCTCAACCGGACCGCTATACCAACGGAATGCTTTATCGCCGATGTGGTGACAGCGGCATACAACTACCCGTCATATCCCTCGGATTTTGGCACAACTTCGGGAACACCGACTGTTATGCCACCGGATTGGAATTGGTCGAATATGCATTCGACCACGGAGTATGCCACTTCGATTTAGCCAACAACTACGGCCCCCCGGCAGGCAGTGCCGAAGAAAACTTCGGGCGCATGATGAAACAAAGTTTCGCCGCACATCGCGACGAAATGTTCATTACGTCGAAAGCCGGGCACGAAATGTGGCCCGGCCCCTACGGAGGATGCAGTTCCCGCAAAAATCTCATGGCAAGTATCGACCAAAGCCTGAAAAGAATGAACCTCGACTATGTCGATCTCTTTTACAGCCACCGATACGACGGAATTACCCCCATCGATGAAACCATGCAAGCCCTCGTCGATATCGTCCGGCAAGGCAAAGCCTTATATATAGGACTATCCAAATATCCGGTCGACAAGCTATTGTATGCTTTGAACTACTTGCACGATGCCGGCGTTCCGTGTTTGGCCTATCAAGATCGCTACAACATGTTCGACCGTCACATAGAAAAAGAACACCTGCAAATTTGTATGGAAAAAGGCATCGGGGTAGTGGCATTCTCCCCGTTGGCACAAGGCATACTCAGTTCCAAATATCTGAACGGCATACCGGCCGATTCACGAGCAGCCCGTCCCGAAGGTTACTTGAAACAATCCGATGTCACTCCGGATAAAATCGCTAAGGTAGCCCGCCTTCGGCCAATCGCAGAACAAAGAGGACAAAGCATATCGCAATTGGCGATCGCTTGGATACTACGCCGCAAAGAAATCGGTAGTGTAATTATCGGAGCCCGCAACCTCGACCAGTTGAAAGACAGTCTGCATGCAATGGATAATTTGTCCCTCTCACCGTCCGAAATAGAACTCATAGAAAACATATTGAAATGAAACGAACAGGCAACATTCTCATCCTCCTCCTTATCACAATCATCGCTACAAGCTGCGACGGAGGCGACCGCGACCGCATCCCAGCTGCCGCCGTCCGGGTAGAATTTGCCAACCAAGCCATGTGGGACCAATACGGTGTAAGCGGTAGTTTCATACACCGCCGGTTCATTCTCAACCAGAAAATTCCGGCAGGATTTCCCTACACCCTATCTTCGGCCACAGGATACGGAGGGCTCATGCTTATTACTAACGAACACGGTGTGCCCTACGTCTATGACCTCTGTTGTCCCGTAGAAATCAACTCCAACATAAGAATCGAATTCGACGAGAACAATCTTTGCCTAAGATGCCCCAAATGCGGTTCCACCTACGACATCACCACAGGAGGTCCCATGACAGGGACGGCAAAAGAAGGTCGCTATTTCTTGCAAAGTTACAATATAGCTCCCTATGGCTCAGCCGGAGGCCAGTTAATATACCGTTGATATCGACTTTTAGCTAAGAACTCCACCCCTACTTTAACGTAAGCAAGAGGAGAAAAGTTAAGAAATACAACAAAAAACACGACTTAAAATTCACCTCCATCGGGCGGTAAAGTCTCAAATGAAACTTTCCATTAGATTTTCGAGCCGTAATTTTGCAAAAACAAAAAAGCATTTTATCTTTGCACTCGCAATTGCGAAAATAGCTCAGTTGGTAGAGCACAACCTTGCCAAGGTTGGGGTCGCGGGTTCGAGTCCCGTTTTTCGCTCTAAGGCTGCCCGAATGGTGGAATGGTAGACACGAAGGACTTAAAATCCTTTGGCTATTGCAGCTGTGGGGGTTCAAGTCCCCCTTCGGGTACTGCATAGAGCTGTTAATCATTTGATTTTCAGCTCTATTTATTTTTACAGATAGCCAAAGGGTAGCCAAAATCGACACATTATCCCCCTGTTTTATCTCCATTCTTATATACGTGTGCAGAAGATTATCATACGGGGTAATACCCCTATGAAGATCATATAATAATAGGGGAAATTCCCCCTATTTAGATTTGCATAAAAGTATATGAAACTCATGCACTTTTTTTTGATATTATCATTATATTTGTATGTCTTTATTATTTATCCCTTTTTTGTGTTCTGGTATTAAGAAAGGGGGTATGCCGAAAATTTGGCTACCCCCTTCTTTTATACCTCATCGATAAAAGACAAATTTATGGATATAACAAAGTAAGGAAAATTTTCCCCACTATTTTACGCTCATTGATGAAAGGTAAATTAGATTGCAAGTTGGACGTTTTAACCGAGTGGGGGAATTAGGCAGGTTACAGGAAACGCCCTAAATTATAAATGGTTTATAAGAGTATAAAGCAAAAAAAGAGGGCGCAAAACGCCCTCCTCGTTATGGATCCTGCTTTATATGCTTACCACAAAGCAACCTTTCCGCCTATTCCCAAATCAAGGGTGGCCGTTGTAATTCCCAAAGCTTGGAATACTCTACTCATCGTGGAAAGGGTTATAGAACTTTTACCGCTCTCCAACTTACAAATTTGAGAGCGTTTCACGCCTACTTTTTTGCCTAATTCCTCCTGTGTGAGGTTCTGTTTGAGCCTTTCTGCCTTGATAGCCTCTCCAATGTAATAAGCCTGCAAATCATCTTTGAGTTGAGCTTCCATAGCGTCCCTTTCGGGAGTGCCCACCTTTCCCCATACATCATCTATCAATTTGTCTGCTGGTGTGAAATTCATCTTTGCCATATCTGTTACTTTTTATCATTAAAATATTCTTTCCTTATTCTCTCTGCCTTTTCTCTCTCCTTTTTAGGGGTTTTCTGCGTCTTTTTCACTATCCCGTGAGTAACCACTACCAAAGCCCCTTTCTTGGTGTCCCAGAAAGCAAACAGACGGTAACAAATTCCGTTGAAAAGCGTCCGTAACTCCCATATATCAGAGTTTTCCAATTTCTTGAAAACGTCCTTTTCTATTAGACCACTCTGCACTCTACGAATATTATACGCTATCTTCTGCTGTGCCTTGAATGGCTGCTGCCTTACAAAACTGTTCGCCTCATCGCTTAGTATTATGGTTATCGTATGCCCGTCCATATCGTTTCTTGTTATATTTACAAAGATAATAATTTGTTTCCAAATTAGCAAACAATCGTATCTGTTTTTATTCTATTTTAGAAAAATTTCTCTCTCGGCTTGCCGTTCGTCTTACTCCACCCGGCATGAAAGCTCGGAGGGGAGATGTTCAGGAAATTGGGATCCGATATATTATAAACATCGGTATCTTTATATTAATGCTTAAAATATTACGTTTCATATCGCCTTAAAATCCAATCGGCCTAAATTGTCATTTATAGACTTAATGATACTTTCCTGTATCAAGGTTCCGCATTGGGTTGTTAGTTGTATAAAGTGATCTGTATCATTATCTGATACAATTCCGTACTTGTTTTTCCAGTTGCAAAAAGAGTTCTCTATATCCCGCAATCCTGCCAACATGATTAATAACTCCCTTGTCTGTCCACTGATGACTGCGTTACGCATGGTATCGACGCTACGATGTTCGATTACTTCTACTGTCTGCTCATCTTGCTTTAATTCGATTGTTTCCATATAAAAAAAGTTTATTGTTTAACGATGTTCGGAATAGCGGGAATCCTCCCGGACACGTCCGCTACCGGTGGGATAGCTTACTTTCACAAGCGGCTGCCCCGTCTATAATTTAACAAACATATAAAAGCACCCTATTAGGGTAGGGTAACCCCGGAGCGGATAAACCGCCCCTTTTAACTGTATACTTCTACCAAATTCGCCCGCTTAAAAGAGCGATATTCCTGTCTCTCGGTGTCATAGTACGTTTGCAACGTCTCATTTGCCTTTCTTCCTGTGCTCTGTGTCGGCGGTAGTATAGACTCTTTAAGTGTCCCGTATGCCTCTCTAATCGTCCCGTCTATCTTGCGGAAATAAAACCGCACGATCCGATGTTTCATTTGCGCTCTCAACTTCATATTTGCCCATGCCGTTTTGAGAGCCTCCGACATCGTATATCCGTTACGTTTTACAAACTGCCATGCCAAACGCATGATTTCGCTTAACTGATTTCTTTTCTGTGTACTCATAATATGTAATGCTTTAATTTTCGATTGCAGCACAAATGTAATATAAAACGGTACAATACACCAAATAAAAAGAAGTATTTAACACTACTTTAACAAATAAGTGTACCGATATAATACTACAAATAAATTTTATTCGTATATTTGCATCGAATATTAAAACACTACAATATGGATTTAAGAATAAAAGAAGTAATCAAAGAAAAGGGCATGACTATAACAGAGCTTGCCGAAAAGATGGGAATTAATCGGGTAAACCTCTCTAACATGGTAAATGGAAATCCTACGGTAGAAACTCTGAATAAAATTGCTGATGCCATCGGATGCCCTGTAACCGAATTGTTCGGGCAACCAAATAAAGATGCACTAACAATCAATTGCCCGCACTGTGGGAAAAGTATTAATATCAAAGTAGATGATTGACAAAAACAGGAACGCCCGGCTACCCATCACGGACAACCGAGCGCAAGTAATTAATAGTGCAAAGATATGAATAAAAAAACAAATGCGCCAGAGATACCACTTTGTACCAATGTAATAAGACTGCAATCTTATTTACTTGCTCCTGACGAGGTGATTTTGTTTGATTGGTTTGTGGTAAAACAGGTTTCTTTCAAGTTTAATGAGTTTCACTACTCACAAGCAAGGATAGAAGAGGAAACAAGAATAAAGCGTACCCGGCAAAATGTCATTATCAACAAGTTTAAAGAAATGGGATTCTTGTTTTCACAAGTGAGAGAGAATAAAGAAACTCGTGGTCGGGTAAGCTATTTTAAGGTGAATTTTGATGTATTGGCAGACAAAGACGTGTTGAATGGAATAATAAGCGAAAAGAATTCCATTTTTAAGAGTTTCATGCAGTATATGAAGTATCTTTCAATTGAACAAAAAAAGTCTGTAAAAATGAAAAAGAACGATTTTTTTGATAAGGAAACAGCCAGCCGCATCTATGATTTATTGAATGATACTTATGAGGAAAGACGGATAATGTATAATGATGGCGATTTGACCTCAGAAAAACCAGAACGAGCGAAATCAAAAACACAGCTTCAGAGGAACAAACCTATTGAAAAGAAATTAATTCGCTTGTCTAAAAACTACAATGACAATGCAATCAAACACGCTTTTGCGGCTTATACCGACTCTGTTTTCAAAGAAGAAGAATCGCCTGAAAATTTTATGAGGTATTTCTTGTCTTATGATGATACTACGGACTCATTCGGTGTATTTGAGTATTATCTAAATTATTTCAACTTAAACTATAGCTATGAAAATAAATGATATTTTAGTTGAGGTGGTGGACAACTCACGAATGTGAGTTTGCCATACCACTCCTTTTATTCTTTAATAAACTTCTTGTATTATATTATACTTTATATATACTTTAGTATGTAGAAATCTACATATCCATTGTAGAAAACAACAATTACATACGCAGAAATCTACATACCCATTGTAGAAAACTAAAAATGGAATTTTTCATTTGCAGAAATCAACAAATGAAAAATATCTACATTACAAAATATCAGCAATTTACACATATTTTCTATTTAATGTGCTGTAAATATTCTGTTATGTTGCTGTGTCTTATTATTAAGCAAAAAAGGGACGTTTTTCATACCCCCTGATTATTATGCTGCCAAATCGTTTTCAACGCTTCTTTCAATCTCTGCAAGGTCATAGGTCGTTTCTATCTCGTTGCCGTCTTCGTCGTAGGCTTCTATGCTTTCGACGATAACCGAAATGTAGGTAGTGACCCAGCCTGTACCGTTGAAATAATCATCTTCGCAATAACCGTCAATCTCAAAGCTGCCATCAACAACTACCAGTGTGTCGTTTACTTCTACCTCAACAGAAATAGAATATCTTTGTACTATAATATAAAACTTATGCACTATGAATATTAAAGAACAAATTCAAAAAAGAGGCTTTACTGTCAGCCAAGTAGCCACATTAATGACTAACAAGAACGAGGAAATAACAAAGTTATTGCTTCAATGCGACACATTGAAAGCCCATTTGTTAGGGCTGCGCCCATTACCACCGGATGCCCTGCAAAAGATAGAGAATGCGTTTGCCATTGAATACACCTATGAAAGCAACCGGATCGAGGGAAATACGCTCACACTGCAAGAAACGGAGTTAGTAGTGAACGAGGGGGTTACTATCGCCGGAAAGTCAATGCGGGAACACCTTGAAGCGATTAACCACGTTGAAGCGATAGACTACATAAAGGACTTTGCAAAGGGAGGTATGGAAATATCGGAGCGCACAATCAAGGAAATACACGCTATTGTGCTACATGGCATAGACAGAGAGAATGCCGGACGTTATCGGGGCGTGCCTGTTATGATTTCGGGAAGTACACATGTCCCTCCACAGCCGTATTTGATACAACCACAAATGGAGGCTTTTATGACAAGGTTTTCCGGAATGGAGGAGCAGGGCATTCACCCGGTGCTCATTTCGGCTTATCTTCATGATGAGTTGGTACGCATACACCCGTTTATAGACAGGAACGGGCGTACATCTCGGCTTCTGATGAATCTATACTTACTCCGCAACGGTTATACACTGGTAAATCTCAAAGGCAGCAACGAGGACAAAATAAGCTATTACAAGGCACTGGAAGCCTCTCATACGGAGAACAATCCTGCAGAGTTCCAAAAGGTCGTTATACGGGCTGAAATAGAATCTTTAAGCCGGTATCTCTCGATTGTAGGATAGTATTGTCTGGATTTTAAAGATTATGAATGAAGCAATGATTTTATTAGTAACAACAGCAGAATATTTTTAGGGAATTACACTTTGCTGTGTACCTTCAATAACGGAGAAAAGAGGAAGGTGGATTTACCCCCCTATTAAACTATCCCGCCTATGCCGAACTTAAAGATGAAAAAGAGTTTGAGCGTTACGGGGTGGACGGTATGGTATTTTGGGCGAACGGTGCAGATATAGCTCCGGAGTTCCTTTACGAGAACGGGACTCCGGTAAGTTGAGGCAATAGGAAATATAACACAGTGGGGGTATGTCCAATTTTGGTGAGCCCCCTTATTTTATACCTCATCAATGAGAGATTAAACGGTGATTCGGATAATACGCAACTGTCTGAGTATTTAAATATTTTACCTTGCCGTAATCATGCCGTAATTTTTCCGGGTATTATGCTTTTACATATACCATTTTTGGGGTATGTAAAATACATCTTTGATGAGGTATATAATTAAACATTTGATTCATAGGTTTTTCGGATTTCCGACAGGGCATTTATAAACTCTACCGCTTACCGGCAACAAATGCGTAAAAAATATTCCGTTTGCCGGCAACATTTTATATTAAAATATTCCATTTGTTAAGGCGGGAATTCCCGCCTTAACCGATAAACAACATGCTACGATCTTAATGTTAATTCCGTAGATTTTACGGAATTAAAAAAGTGCATGAATTTCATACACTTTTATGCAATTATACTTATATTTGTAATGTATCTCCGTCTGGGCGGGCGGAGAGGTCGAGCACTATTGGAGTCCCGCTTGCACATGGATTGTGCGGGCGGGCTTTTTTAAATCCCCGAAATTAGGGGATTTACATACAAGCTATAAATTTTTAGTATTTCTATCTATACTACTTAATTTTTCAGAGAGTTGTCCGAACATCTTTCTTTGAAGGGTATATATATCCTCCAAATAGCTATTTATTTGCACCATTTGGATAAGCGTATTATTAAATCCTGCTTGATTGATTTGAAGTAGTGAATTTGTGACCATATTCAACAAAACAAGTTGTTCCTTGCTCACTTCTCCCGCTATCTGCAACGCTGTAAACCGGCCGTTTAATTCTGTTGCTGTATCTTGTGACATGGTTTCAAAACCTCCGGCTGTCGACTTTTGTTCGGTGGTAGAACCTGTTCCAAATTGTGCATTGATAGCGGCGGCTCCCGCTTCGGCTCCTTGAATGATTGAATTTTTTAGGTTATCCAGTGCGGTCTGTTCTTCCGGGTCGATTTCTCCGTCTCCTGTTGCCTCCGCCCACATCTCATACCATTTGCGCATTTCCGGTTCATATTGCTTTACATACATGGCTTTAATGAGAGCTTTTCTCATATAGTCTGCGATGTCGTCCGCAATGTCCTCCGCTCCTTTCTCCACATCATACAAGGACTCTAATATGTCATCGGAGAAAGATTCAAAAGATATGCCTGTGGCGTTCTCCATCTCTCGCTCTGCCGTCGATTTAATATTATTCTCCGCTTCGATAATCTGCTTTATGTATTCTTGCGCTTCACTATCCAACTGTGATATAAATAGAGGAGCTTCCGACATTAGTTTTTCTAATTGCTCAACGGGAAGGTTAAATAAGTTAGTCATGTTTTTTGACATCATCATAGCCAATTCTTGCGCAGATATACCTAGTGCGGATGCGGCTTGCTGCCAACCGGCGGCGGACATACCGTAAAAATCTTGATACCCTTTCGATTTTTCCCCGGATTCCCTAGATTTGTAATATTGTGCTCCTAATACCCGTGCCGAATCTGCCTGTTTCTTGTATAATTCTATCGCTTTGTCATAGGCAGCCTGTGCGTTTTCTCCCGCCAGCGAATCGGCCAATTCCAATTGCTTCTCGATTATCTGATCCAATATATCTATATATGACTCGTACACCTCCTTTGCTTCTTCGTACTTTTCATACGACGACTCTTGTTTAAATAAGCTTACTATTTTTGTTGCTACTTGCAAGGCTGCACCTACAATTGACAGTATTACGGAGGCTTTTTCTACATTCTGAATTGCCGTAGATGCAGCTTCGGCCGTTCCTGACATGGCAGTAGAAGAACTATTTGCAAGTGTTACAATACCATCAATCATTTGTAACGTAGAAGAGGAGATACTTCCGGCTGCGGATATGATTTCACCGACCGTGCCCCCTATTGTATCTCCAAGTTCTTCAAACTCTCTTTCTACCTTAGATAAAGTTTTATACAACTCCTGCCACTCTTTAATACTTCGTTTATCCGGCGATGTGCTTTCTTTACTTTTTACATTGGCGATTCGGTCTTTCGTTGCCGTTACCTTTGCACGCTGCACTGCAAGTTCGTTTCCGTTTGTCCCTCCTTCATTTTCCATGCGTGCTAATTCCTGTTCCGCTTCGGTAAGCAACCGTTCCAGTTCGTCCAAACTCATATTTGTTATACTATTTGCCCACGTCTGAAAAGAAACTTCACGCATGGCAAATTCTTTATCAATAGCGTTTAATGCTTCTTTCCGCTGATAGGACAATTCAGTCTTTTGCGCCTCCGTACCTCCCGCTTTTTCCAGATTTGCTAAATCATTCTGGTATTTCTTTTCAACGCTTAAACGCTTTGTTGTATAGTCTTGATACTTGGCGAGAATATTGTTATAATAATTTGCCGTTTCGTTGGCCTGCTTCTGTTTGGTGTATTCTGACATGTTGTCAAACATCGATGTATCAACAGAGACAGAGGAAGGGTCAAACGCCTTTTTCTTGTAGTTCTTATCTTTGTCGGCTTTGGCGTTCTCCTCTGCTTCAAATATTTGTCTTTGCGCCTCCGTAATTTTACGGATATATTCCTGCTTCTGTCTTTCGATGTCTTGTAATTCTATTTTGTTGTTCAGTTCACGCTGCGCCATTTCTTTGCCTATGCCGTCCTCCATCGCATTTATCCGAGCCTGTTCTACTTGGTTCTCCAAATCCGTATCAAGTCGTATTCGCTCACTTGCATTTTTTTTACGGAGTTCTTTAATCCTGTTCAGCTGGTCGGTATAGGCGTTTATGTCAGTCGATCCGGTGGAGTTTGCATTGGAAAGAGCAAAAGCACCTACATCGATAGATTTTATTACTGCGTTATTTGCATCTTCAAAATCTTTCATTGCTTTTGTATTATTCTCCAACGCCTTAGCCCTGCGATTGTATTCTTTTGCTTCTGCCGTTAACGCCGTAACCGGTTCCGCCTTTGCCCCCATTGTGGGACTCGTTATCATGTATTTTGTTTCTGTCGCAGTTCCCGCCTTTGTACGTTCCTTGTTCCTATTAAGCCAATTAGTATCCGCATTTATCGCCTTTTGTAATTGATACATTTTACCGTAATTCTCCTCTACAATTTTCATTGCTGCTCTTGCCTGCGCAACCTTCAATATGTTTTCGGTCAAATTTTGGTAAGCATTAGCCGCATCCCCTGCTAGAATAGCCTCGTTTGTCAAATTACTGAAAGATTCGGGATATTTCCTTTGTAATTCGTCTGCTGCTGCGTTTCGCTCCTTTAAGGATCTGGTTTGGTCTTGTGTAGCTTTATATAAAATATCCAACTCCACACGCTCCGCCGCCGATTGTTTTGCGGCTTCGTCCATAACCCGGCTTAAATTCCGTACATTAGTCGCTGTTTTATCCACAGCGGCAGAAGCTCGGAATAATGTACTGATCCACTCCGTAATCTTGTCTCCATACACGACAAGCAAAGTAGTTGCGACAGAAAGCCCCGTTTGTAAACTGAATACAGATTTTAATAGCTGCTTCCACACAGGTATGGCACTTTTCCCGGCTTCCATTAGCATTTGGTATTCTTTTCGAGCCGACGAGAGGGCATCTTGAAATGGACCTATGTTATTACTTATCGCTAAAAAAAACATTTGTGGACCGAATGCCAGTGCCGGAAGTTCTCGTGCAATTTGTGTGACACTGAATCCCAAAGCATCGAATCTGGTTTTTGCTCCTGCCGCATATTTGTTCATTGACAAGGATGCATTGTCTAGCTGTGTTTGGGTCTCCTGCAAATTTTTCAGTAGTGCAGCCCCTTCTAAGCTCTCCCTTTGAGCTCTGGATAGGTTCATGTAGTCGGTAGTAAGTAGTAGCACTTTCGCATGTAGCCCGGCAATAGAATCTTCTGCTATCTTTCCGGCTACACTTTCAGCTCTCAAATTAGCTTCATTCTCTTGTATAGCTTTTGCGAGTTCGTCGTGGAGTACAGTTAATCGGGCTTGTGACTGAATATATGAATCCAAATCCATATTGCCCTCTTCGTAGAGTGTATTTAATCCAGATTGCATCTTTTCTACCTGCTGCAAAGCGAGTATATTGCTCTGTATGTCTTTCGTGTATTGTTGCGCTTCCTTAGACATTTTGTTAAATGCGTCCCTGCTTTGTTGGTCCAGCCGTTTAAAATTCTCTCCCAATAACGAAAAATCGATGTCTTTACCGAGGTCTATTTTAGTGTTGTTAGTCTTATTATATACCTTTGAAAGTTCATTTTGAATTTGATGTATTTTCTTTAATACATCGTCATTCGTTCCTGTAAATTTAAAATTTATTCCTGACATACTTTCTTATTATTTTATTGGTTTATAATGTCGTCAATCCTTGAAAATACTTTTGATTAGTTTCATGTTTGCCGGGTCATCGGCATTTATTACGGCTCCTCCTTCCTTTAAATGTGCCGCCTTCCATTCTTCTTTGGTTAAACAAACGCTATCTGTGTGGTCGTAGAATAACATTTGCAATGAAGTAAGATTTATACCCCATACAACATAGTCCATAGTCCAGCCATAACGGGAACAAGCAAAATCTATCAATCCCCCAAATATGCTATTTCCCCCAAATGTTACTACATGATCCTTATTTCTAACTTTGGCTATCTTTCTCCGATTTTCGATTTCCCTGTCTAAGCCGAAATGTTTAATAAAATCTTGCAAGTCCGTATTTGTGATAACCGTAAAAAAGAGCGTTGCCAAATCCTTTATATCAACATTATTAAGAACGGATTCCCGTTCTTTTAGTAAATCCTCATTAAACATATCTCTTTTGCTTCGTATTGTACTGTATGCCAATATTCGCAATACTACGTGCTTATTTTCCTCACATAATTTTATAACCTCCTCGAACGGTTCGTTTTTTGCGCGTTCCGGGTCTATATTCAACTGTTTTTTCAAGCTACCTAAAATAAGCTCCCGCCCCAAAGTTGGGGGATAGATGCAATATTCTTTGCCGTCTACTTCAAACCGTACCGGCACATCGCCCAGTACATCACTAATTTTTTGTGAAATCTTTTCCATACCTTAAAATATTTCAAGTTTATCTATTTCTTCTTCAATCTTCGTTTTTAATTTCCGTTCTATTTCCGGCCATTTTCCCCTTGCCCATAACTCCGCTGATGCAAGTACGTCCTTATTATCCATCGCTTCTACAACCCCCGCATAATTCATTCCAGCGACTACAACGAGCGAAAAATCGGAACTTTCGGCAACGGTCTTTGAAGTTTCTTCTAAATAATTTTGTCCTTCTTGTTTTCCTTTGCTTCCGTTCCCTTCCGGTGCGGACGTTGGCATAAAGCCTCCTCTTTGGGCTTCTTTTCCTTCATATAACACAATATATCCTACCGAGCTACGCAAGTTTCCGGTATGGTCGTACCAACTTTTATCACCTGCTCTATCACGAATTTTTGTAACGCATTGTTCGCCAAGTTCTGATAAAGCCCGAATAGTAAGACGCTTGATTATCTCGTTACATTTTACGACATATCCGGCCGGGTCAATCCTCTTTGCCATTCTCCTCTCCTTTCTGCTTTTCTTCCAATCTATCGGCCGCATTCTTAATTATTCCCGCCAATATACGAGCGTATGACACGCTTAAATCACGATAGACATTGCCGACATGGAGACGGATAACTGTTCCGGTGTCCTCAACTCTGACATGTCCGTATTTTACACGTTTCACCATAACAACTATTTAATTACATTATAAACATCTCTCTCGCTTATCTCTTTTCGATTTGCGGAGGTTTCTCCTTGAAAAGGATAAATTAACCAAACAAGAAAGAAACGCTCTTAAATCGCCTTATTTGGCTTTATTTTTCAAAAAAGATAGGGGTATAGCCTTAAACGATACCCCTATCTGCGTCCTTACGTGGGGTTGCGTGCAGCTTCACACGCCTATTTTGCCGTTTTTTCCTGTCTCCGGCTCTGTATCTTCATCGTCTGGCAAAGACTTAATGAGCTCTAAAAACAAATTATCCTCTTGGCTATTGAGCTCTTCTAAGTCTCTCGTGTTAATTACACCGTTCTTTAACCATTTTAATAAGATAATGCGCTTTTGGCGATCAATTTGTATTCTCATCTATTCGGCTCCTTTCTTCTTCTCTATATTGGTTTGTGAGGTTTTTCAGAGCCTCCACCCATTCCTCGTCCTCGCCCTTTATCGGTAAATCTCCCGTGTTGAGTTCACCTTTTTTTAGCCATTTTAACAAGACAATTCTTATCTCCCTATTTAGTTTCATTTTCATCTGAAATGCCATTCGTTAATTTATCGATAAGTTCGTCCATCTCCTCGTCGGTCAAATCTTCAAATTTGATGTTGTTTGATGTTTCCCTCTGTTTGGGAGTTACATATTCCAATAGCTTAAATAGGAGCTGTAGTCTCTCTTTGGGTTCGAGTACTTTCAAATCTGATTTCATTTGCTCCCAATTAGCGGATAACGTTTGTACGATCCACTCTTTTGCCGTCTGGGTCGCCTTGTTGGGCGTCCCTTTTTTGCGGCCTCCTGTTTTTAAACAGCCTTTTTTTCGTCCCATTTTTTTCTATTTTTTCTATTTTAAAGAAAATACATCTTTCTTTCTTCTTTTATAACATCGCCGTCCGGCTCTTTTTCGACGTCCCATTTTTTCACTTCATTCTATTTTAGAAAAAACCTCTCTTTTTCCCTTCTTTTCTGGCGTTGTCGTCCGGCTCTTTGTCGCCTACACCATTGTCGAAAAATTCACATTTACCAGTCCGCACAACTTCTTCTATCTCGTAGCTGCATAGCGGATCCGGCAAAATCGTTTGGTTTCTTGCGGCACATACGACTGTATAGCCGTAGTATTCATTGAAAACCGGAATTTTATTTTGGCAATTCTCACAAATAATCATATTCCTAAATTTGAGGGGTAGCACCCGTTTAGGTGCTACCGTATGGAATTATTGGACGAATGTGTCGGCCAGATTATCCAAAAAAGCATCTTCTTCCGGTGATAACTCCTCCGGTTTCGTGACTCCGACGATAGCATCTATCTCCTCATCGGTATATGCATCCCGTTCGCCTATCGCCTCTTTCAGACGCTTTTTTATCCTTTCTACTTTTTCACGGGCTTCTTTTTCTGCTTTGTCATATTCGTTACCAAATACCCCATTTCCTTTGCCGGCCATAATATCATCTAATGTCTTGTCCCATTCTTTTTTTGCTTCTTTTAGTTGGTCTTGCAGTGCAAGTACTTTTACTTCTTCTTTTCTCATAATTTTTCTTTTACATGTAATTAAACATTTTTTTTAGGGCTATATAGGCGTTGTATAAATCTTCTCTCGACACCAAAAATCCCTCTTTACCCGCTACGTCGCTTACAAACTTACCAGCCATATAGACCTCTTCTATTTCCGAACCCATTTTGTTGAGCAAATCCCGTATTCTCAACATTAGGTTTTCCGTTTCTTTTTGAGTTAGTGCATACACACAACACCCGGCAGTGACGAGTACCCGCTCGCCGTCTGCTTTAATTTTAAATTTTACCGTTTTTTCCATTTTTCAAATTGTTAAATATTGGTTTTTGATTGTCGGGGCTAAAAAGGCAGAGCTGATTCTCCCCCGTCTTGTAGGTTGCCAGTATTTCCCTTTACATACCTCGATGCCATTCCCTTTTTACCGGCCTCGCTCCGCTTGGCTACAATATCATTGTACTTATTCGTATTGTAATCTATTTCTTTTTTAATGAAGGAGAATGCCATTTTAGCCATAGGTTTCAGCTCCGATAGTGTCCCCGTTGCAACATACTCAATAATTGCATCGTACACTTCAAGTCTGACCTCCGCAGGATAATCCAATAGTATCTCTTGCCATTCAACATTAAAAATGAAAGATTTCTTTTTCGAATTTACAGCCATTACAATATCCCTTTTTTAAGTGTCTGATTTGTCCGGTTTGTTGTTCTAATTCAATACTATGTTATTAAGTGGATCCGTTTCCTCTAAAATCGTCCATTCAGGGAAATATCCAATAGATTTTATTACGCTCTCACCAACCTTGTTCTTCATATCTTCCAGTGAGTTAAACCCGATAGCCCTCGCAAATCCGTTGTCTATTTTCAATTCTTTCAGATTCGTATTTTTCCATAACTTAAAGGTGAGCGGTATGTTATCAAATCTGTTCTCGACAACTATTTTGTATTTGCTCGTTTCTTCTATTGTTTTTGCATTTCTTTTCATATCTTTGTATAATTATAACACATTTGATTGTTTCCTTAAATAATTGAGAATCTCGTCAAAACCGCCCATACATAACTGCTTGCAATACGAGGGTATGAGTACTTTTGCGCCCTCCAACACTATAAGCTCTATTTCCGACGGTATGATTTTCTCGGCTTCCGATGTGGAGGTCTCGTCTTGGTGAATTATGAACAGAAAGCCGTCGTTTTCATACCCATATAGCGGGTTAGGCTTTTCTTTACCTTTAACTGTATATGTTTGTACCGCCGGGGCATAGCCATACGCATAACCGCTCAATTTCCCATCTATAAAATAATCCTTCAATCCCGTGAAATTTAGGCTGTTTTTGGCTTGCAGCCTCATCTGTGGCGCACTTGATTTGTAGCTCGTTTTAGGAACGAGGAACATAGAGACACGACCGTCACGACCTTTTAGTTTTTCCATAGGCGCATAGTTGCCGGCGGTCGCCGTAATCACATACTTAGGTGTTTTACTGCCGTTTCTCTCCAACGACAAACGGGCATAATAGATAATATTGGGGGTTATCATTTTACACCCCCTTTCATGCAATATTCTTGCGCTTTTTGCCCGACCTCATCGTCGGTAGATACCCGGTTACTCTGTAACCATTGTTCAAGTTCGGAACGGTTAAAATAACACATTTTACCGGTTGGGCTTTTGTAATGTGGGACTTTACGAGCCATCGTCAACTTGTACAGATAACTCATCGATATACCCATGTACCGGGCTGCTTCTTCACTTGTCAATACTGTTTTTGTAGTTCCGATAATGTTTGCCGCAATATAATCGGCAACCTCCTTTGTATTCTCCTTCATATTTTTTTTGATTTGAGAATTAAGGCTTCTGGGCTGAGGTGCAAGGCTCGCCCGTCTTTACCCGTTGTAATCTTCTGGGATAGGCTTGCACTCGCTATCCATCTGAATACATGGACGAAGATATAGAGTATAAGAAATAAAAAAGCCTTACATAAGGCTTATGTAAGGCTTACATAATGGTTATGTAAGGGTACATGATTATCTCATATCTCTATCTACAAGCGTTTTTTATATCTAAAAACCCGTCAGGCTCGGATAACATTTTGTTCTTATAGCCATTTACGGCTTGTCTTGCCGTACTTATATCTTTTTCACTACATTGGAAAGCCTCTTTATATATTTTCCACGGTAATCTATTATTACTTTGTCTAACATTCAATATATCACTTGTCTTGTCAACAAAATAACCGAACAAAGACGGAGAACCATTCCATTTATATAATTCACCATCTTTAACACAGTATTTAATTTTGCCAAATAGGCTTTTAGCCGCCTCAGTATCTAATTGAATAGGTAGAGTTAATGATCGAGAATCGTTACCGGATACTTCTGGCAAATTCCTATTAATCAATCCTTCTTTTATTGACAAAAACTTATATCCACCCAATAAATAATATTTCTTTTGAATTTCTGATATGTCTAATCCTTGAAATTCTACAATTTTCCCTACTATATTAATAAAATTAAGTGCGGCTGCTCTCCACCCTTTAAATGGCTCCCAAAATACGCAGTCTTTTACGTCATTTAGACCTGTATGTAATTTATATGCGATAAAATGATCCACCCATTCACGCTTGACAACTATCTCTATATCTATATCTTCCCATTCTGATGATATGTATAATTCTTCTATAGGAGAGGGGAAACATGTTCTTATTATATTATTAAAAGGTAATAATATAGAATAAATATATAATTCTTTTTCTTCTATTGTTTTACACTGATATAAGTTATCTTCTATCTCATAATACAATTCTTGCATGAAATCTGCCGTATATATTTTTTCAAACTTTTTTTCCATCTCTAAAATATACTCTTCATATCTACTACAAATATCATTGTACATTTTATATGAAAAGTCGTTATATTCGACTACAACATCATTATAGTCTTGAAATGAAAATGATTGTAATTTATCAATATTAACACTAAATTTGAATCCAAACGCATCTATTACTATATCAACAGGACTCATGCCCTCTCTTGAATAAAACTCGAATAGCTGTCTTTCTAAACCCTTTTCCATATCGTTCTGTATAAATAAGTTTATTAAATATCAAGTTCCGGCAAGCTGTTTATAGCGTCCTGTTTTAGCTTGTCTATGGCGTGCATATACTTTTCTGTCATTTGTAGGCTACTATGTCCCAAAAGACTCGATACCGTCTTTATATTAGCTCCGTTGTTAAGGATATTTACAGCAAAACTATGCCTCGCACAGTGCCAACTAATATTTTTATTGATTCCGGCTCTTTTTACCCAACGTTTCAATGATTTTAAGCACATTTCATAACTCGGCAAAGGAAATATCAAATCGTCCTTGCTATTGGAGTTTGCCGGCATACCTATCAACTTTAACAAACTATCGTTAAGAGGTATAACAACTCCGCTTTTTGTGCTATGTCCTTTTGTCTTGTTCTGCTCAAACCTCAACAGCTTATTAGAATAGTCCACATCGGCAAATGTAAGCTCTTTAACATCACAAAATCGCAAACCGCAGTAGAGACAAAAAATAAATGCCCTTCTTATATTGGGATTCTCATTTTCCCGTTTTGTGCTTATCAAAAGTTGCATCTCCTCCTGTGATAGTATTTCTTTCCTTAGTTGGCTGTCATCTACTTTTATAGAAATCCCGGAACACGGATTTATCCGCATTACACCATGCTCGACTGCATGTTTTATCACTTTCTTAAAACGTGCATATAGGCTTCTCGCCCCCTCCCCGACACTCCTGCTTTGCAAATACTCTGAAAAGGATAGAATCATATCCTTAGTAATCTGATCCGGCCTAATCATATCCTTATACTTGTTATATTCCGGTGTCTCATTAAGAAAATCGACAAACCGCCCAAATGCAATCCGGACCATTCTAATATCTTTCTTAGTGTAATTATCTATATATGTCTGGAAATAGTCTAAAAAATTTACTTTTCTATTGCTTTTAAGTCTATATCCTTCTGTCATTTCTAACAGTTCCTGCCCCTTCTCAAACCTTATCTTTTTTGCCAATTCCAACGTATCTTTATTCTGTTGCCTCTCTATCGGTGTCCTCGGTGCTTGCCAGAGGTACAAAGACAAATGCTCCCTTTTCCGGTCTTTCCTCGTAACTTCTCTGCCAAGTTTTTCGTTATATATTTTTTGATACCCCAAATAATAATCGAGAAACAAACTTTCTCTACCGTCCGATAATACCTTAGCTCCGAGTTTGGGGTTATCTGTCGTATCTTGACTAATAATATATGTATTATCGCTCCTCAACTTTTTTTTAGTAGCCATTTCTTTTAAATTCCTTTGTTTGCAAATATAGGAATTTTTTTATTCTGGGTAGCCAAAGGGTAGCCAAAAACATAAAAATATAATCTTAAATTTGAATACATAAGATAATACAAAATTATTTTCATATCTGATTTTCTTGTACTTATATTCAAATTTTAGTATCATTTTTTCACGGTATTGCACCCCCTTCGGGTACTGCATAAGGCTGTTAATCTTGCGATTTACAGCCTTTTTTATTTTAAACATCAAAAATGTCCACCCCGCCAAAACGGCTCAGTCGATAATTAACGGGGATTGTTCGTGTTTGTCCTCCCCCCCTGCCGTGTCCCGTAGCCTTACGGGGTTTCACATATAAAATCGGAACAGAAACGAAAAGGGAATACGTCTCAACCTCTCCCCCTGTGTTTTGCGCAGCAAAATATAGGGGGAGTGCCCGTAGGGCGAGGGGGTTAATATATACAATCAAATATTGCTTTGCGACACAGAGGAGAAGATTGAATACTTTTTATCTTACCGGCAAAAATCACACGACAAAAGAGAGCCGCAATACTCCTTGTCTAACTCTTAGAACAGCGAAAGATTAGTATGACACTATCGGCGTGCTTTTTTAACCTCCTCCCCTGCCGTGTCCCGTAGCCTTACGGGGTGTTTTGTTCAGCAAAATATAGGGGAGGTGTCCGCAGGACGGAGGGGTTAAGTCCCATCAATTCCACCTATATCAAGTACCCCCTGATACATTCTTCTCTCTGTTGAAAAGAATTGACAAACAAGAGATCTTTTCAAACTTTGTTCAATCATGCCATAAAATCGTACATACCGTCACATACATTTGCACCAAAAACAAAAGTATGGAAAATCTCGAAAAACAATTTGAACAAAAACTATCGGCAAGTCGAATGCAAATAGAACTGCTGCGTAATCAAGTGTTGTTACAGTATTACACACAACTCCTCGAACTCGATCCCCTTTTGCAACCCCAAGAGGTAAAAGCCCTGATGAGCTGTATCAACACGCTCGAACGTTACGCCCGTAAATATGATTCCAAAAAGAAACATAATGATACGACACAAGCCTCTTCGGCAACACAGCAATCGGCACGCAGCGATAACGAAAACATAGATTCCATACCTGACAACAACCAAAAACAAGACCCTTGTAATCTAACAATAGTCAATCCTCTGACAATTGTCAAAGAAACATCGCCCCATCAAATCCCCCTCGTCCGACCGGTAAAAAATCAATTACCTAAAATGATAAAGGCAACAACGCCCGGCAATCCCAAAGGAAAAAGGAAAAAGAAACGTAAATAAAACCTCGCTCAGAAACAGGTCCAAATTGTTTCGAACCATTCTCAAAATCAATATTTCAAAACCTCCGACCGAATTCCAATAAAAAAGTATCCCGGAAATCAATTCCGCATGCGATACTCATTAGGGGTAACACCCACTTTCTGCTTGAATAAACGACTGAAATGTTGTGGATACTTGAACCCCAAGCTATAAGCAATTTCACTGACCGAAAGACTGGTATCGAAAATACGGTCTTTCGCTACTCCGATCAACTTAGCTTGTATATACTCCTGTGCAGAATTTCCGGTCTCTTTTTTAATCAAGTCACCAAAATAATTAGGCGACAAATGCAAGGAATCGGCACAATATTGAACCGACGGAAGCCCTATGATTTGAGGTTTCTCCGATTGAAAATAATCGTTCAACAAATTCTCGAAGCGAGTCAAAATATCTTTATTCACATGGCTGCGAGTAATAAATTGTCGGTCATAAAACCGAACGCAATAATTCAAGAACAATTCTATATTATTTACAATCAATGTCTTGCTATGCTTATCGATAGCATGTTGCAATTCCGACTCTATATTATGAAAACAATCGAGAATTACTTTTCGTTCCTGTTCCGACAAATGAAGCGCCTCATTCGATTCATAAGAAAAGAAAGTATAGTTCTTCATCTCGCGTACAAGCGAAGTACCCCGTATCAAATCAGGGTGGAACAAAAGAGCCCAGCCCTTAGGCTGGAAATATTCTCCATTATTGACAATCCCTACGACTTGTCCCGGAGCCAGAAAAACAAGCGTTCCTTCTTGATAATCATAATAATTCCGACCATAACGAATATCCCCGCATTTCACATCTTTCAAAAAAACGGCATAAAAACCAAACCGTTGAAGAGAATGCAGCATAGGCTTGCATTTCGAAAAATCGACAACGCTGACTAACGGGTGCAAGGTTTCTTGTCCCATCATATCGTTATATTGGAATATATTGTCAAGTTTCAAAATCTCGTTCATAATCGTTTGTCTTTCAAAATTCCACAAAAAAAAGAATACACTCTCAAAAATATTTAATCATACGAAACGCAGTCATTCTCTGTTTTACGAAAACAAAGTTAATACTTTTCCAAATAGGTCTCATACCTCAACTTCCGAATCCGTAAAAATGGTATATCTATCTGTAATCTATATACAAAGCCCTTACGATTTCCCTTCTAATTTTGTCTCACGAATCTAATGGTAAAGAAACATGAACAAAAATGTATTGATACTTTCTTCAAGCCCGCGGCGAGGCGGCAACTCCGACCGCCTATGCGATGCTTTCCTACAAGGCTGTAAAGATGCCGGGCACACGGTCGAAAAAATATTTCTAAAAGACAAACACATAAACTACTGCACAGGTTGCGGTATATGTAGCATGTACGGCAAGCCTTGTCCGCAAAAAGACGATGCCGCCGAAGTGATCGAAAAAATGATTGCCGCCGATGTCATAGTCATGGCAACGCCCGTCTATTTCTATACGATGAGTGCACAGATGAAAACCCTCATCGACCGTTGTTGCGCCCGTTACACAGAAATCACAAACAAAAATTTTTATTTCATCGTAACGGCCGCCGAACCGAGTATCCCGGCTATGGAACGTACGATTGACGGATTCCGAGGATTTCTCGACTGCCTCGAAGGAGCTCGTGAAAAAGGGATTATCTATGGAACCGGGGTATGGAAAGTCGGAGAGATAGAAGGGAAACCCGTTTTGAAAGAAGCCTATGAAATCGGGGAAAAAATTTAGAAGCTGTTTTAAATTTATTCCGAGACAGATTGAGACCTATGTTGAAGCAGATTGGAGTCCGAGATATGCAGTCAATAGCGGGCTATTGACAAAAATCAAGGGATTCAAGATGCGAGACAGGGGCTCAATAGGGCCGGAACATACCTGCCTGCAATGATAATATTATTTCTCTATAAATTTAAAACAGCTTCTTAATAAACAATCAAATAATTATGACGAACAAAATAATATTAATCATGATGTTGCTCACATGCCTATCCATTCCCGCTCAGAAAAAGGGGATCGATGAGAAAATACTTGTCGTCTATTTCTCACACAGCGGTAATACCCGCACCGTTGCAGAACAAATTACCCGATCGACCGGAGCCGACTTGTTCGAAATACAACCCCAAGAAGCCTATCCCACCGACTACCATTCAGTCGTGAATCAAGCTAAAAAAGAGATAAATACCAACCATCGCCCTGCGCTGAAAAACGATGTACAAGATTTCGATAAATACGACATAATATTCATCGGCTCGCCCAACTGGTGGAGCACCATAGCGCCACCGGTGGCTACATTCTTGGAAAGACACGATTTCTCGGGAAAAACCATCGTTCCTTTCATGACTCATGGAGGAGGCCGATTCGGGCATTCTATTTCCGACATGAAGAAATTATGCCCCGATGCATCTTTCTCAGAAGGTTTGGCAATCAGAGACAGTTATGTAAACGACAATCGTCAAGACGTAGTTAAATGGCTGCAAACCCTAAAACTCCTTAAATGATTATGTTATGAAACAAAAAATAGTTCTGATAATAGGAATATCTTTAAGCTTAACATTTGGTGTCGAAGCTAAAAACGATAAAAAAGATACGACGATGGACAGAATAGAAACATGTAAACAAAATTATACCCGATTGTTCGGTGGTGAAGCTCTCACAGGGAAAGGAAGTGACCCCGAGTTGATGGATATACTTCAAAAATTCATTTTCGGTGAAGTATTCGAAACCGGTTCTCTCGACCACAAAACCCGCGAGATGATTACGTGTGTCACCTTAGCCTCCATGCAAACACTCCCCCAGTTGAAATCTCATGCAGCAGCGGCACTCAACGTAGGAGTATCTCCGATAGAATTGCGCGAAGCCATCTATCAATGCGCCCCATTTATCGGATTCCCCAAAACATTGAATGCCATTTCGACAATTAATGAAGTCTTTCAAGAAAAAGGAATCCCTTTACCTTTGGAAGCACAAGGAACGGTGAATGAAGACAACCGATACGAAAAAGGGAAAGAGATACAATACCCTCTATACGGCGACGAAATAGCCCGAACATTTAGTAACTTACCCGACGAAATGAATGAAAGTCTCCCTCGGTTTCTCACCGAAGTAGGTTTCGGTGATTTCTATACCCGTTCTGGACTCGACATCAAAACAAGGGAGCTACTTTCTCTTTGTGTATTAGCAGCTATCGGAGCTGAATCTCAAATACATTCGCACAGCAAGGGCAATATCAAGGCTGGAAACGACAAAGCCACCCAAATCGCAGCGATGATACAATGCCTTCCCTACATAGGATTTCCAAATGCGTTGAATGCGATTCGTATTATCGACGCTTTATAATACATTACAAAGAAATGAGATTTGAAGAAAACGATCCAATCTTAATTCTCTCTGAGGCCTATCCGATAAAAAGCGGGAAAAGGGAAAAATCCATTTCCCTTTTCCCGCTTTTTCTGTGAAAGAGGTCGGGCTATATACCCATACCACAACAACGTCTATCAGCTGTTTGGATTAAACTTTTTGTCATATTCCAATAAATACCTTGCCATATCTGGATCATTGAAATCAACTTTAAGTTTACCGGTATCCATTCTTCGAATGGTCTCCTTATCCTCTTCTGTCAGTTCAAAATCGGCTATATTGAAATTGCTCGCCATACGATCCTTATGAATAGATTTAGGAATAGCGACAATACCCTCGCTCGTCAGAAACTTCAAAGCCACCTGTGCATTGGTTTTACCATATTTCGTACCGATAGTCTTCAAAGTCTCATCTGTAAAAAGTCTGTCCGACCCCTGTGCCAAAGGGCCCCATGCCATCAAATGCATCCCGTAGTCGTCGATTAATTCTCGCATCCTCTTCTGTTGGGAAAAGACGTGTGTTTCTAACTGTAACACAGAAGGTTTCACTTCCACATTCTCCACCAAATCTACGAATCGGGCATCATAGAAATTACTCAAACCGATAGCACGTACCATACCGTCTCGGTACGCTCGTTCCATAGCTCGGTACGTCCCGTAATAGTCTCCGAAAGGCTGATGTATGAGTAACAAATCTATATAATCGGTTTTCAATTTTCGGAGCGACTCACCGATACTTCGGAAGGACTTCTCCTCTCCTGCATTGGAAATCCACACTTTGGTCGTAATAAACAATTCGTTGCGAGGTACACCACACTTCTCAATGGCCCGTCCTACACCGTCCTCATTATAATAGGCCTGTGCCGTATCGATTAATCGATAACCTACTTCAATGGCATCCAAAACGCAACGTTCGCATTCCTCCGAATTAACAAGGAATACACCATAGCCCAATACCGGCATCTCGACACCATTGTTCAATTTAATTGTTTTCATTTCAGTCATGTATTTTATGAGTTCCTATTGCTCTTACAGTCGGCAAATCCATGTCGTCATAAATTGGACTCTTTCTCGTGTCCAATCCTGCGATAGCTTTCATTTCCTCATCTGTAAGAATAAAATCGAAGATATTCAAATTCTCTATCATTCGTTCCTTGCGCACGGTCTTGGGTATAACCACGATGTTGCGCTGGTTGAGCCAGCGAAGCACGACCGCCCCCACGCCTTTACCGTGCCGTGCAGCGATTTCTTTCAGCACCGGGTGATTGAAAATGTCGTTCTGCCCTTCGGCGAAAGGAGCCCATGCTTCATGTTGGATGCCCTCCTGTTGCAAAAACGTATTGGCGGCTTGTTGCTGAAAAAACGGGTGAGTTTCCAACTGATTCACGGCAGGTCTTACCTCATTGTGCAGAAAAAGATCTTGCAATCGTTCGTCGGAAAAGCTCGTCACGCCAATAGCGCGAATACAACCCTCTTTATACAACCGTTCCATTGCCCGCCATGCCGCATAATAATTCCCATAGGGTTTATGCATCAGATACAGGTCGAGGTAATCGAGACCCAGTTTCTTCATTGAGAGATCGAATGCCCGCAGAGCAGCGTCATACTCATAATCCTGTACCCACAATTTGGTGGTAATGAAAAACTCTTCGCGTTTTATGCCGCTTCGACGAATGGCGCTCCCCACCTGTTCCTCGTTAAAATAAGCGGACGCCGTGTCTATCAGACGGTAACCGACTTCTATGGCATCGGTTACAACCCGTTCTGTTTCATTCTCAGGGATTTGGAAAACGCCGAAACCTATGGCCGGCATCATCACCCCGTTGTTCAGTCTTACATCTTTCATATCTTTCTGATTTGATTGTCTGTTGCAAAGTTACTGCACACTCATCGCTCTATTGTTATAAAAATCGAGGAGAAATTTTCACTATTCGTGGTTTTCGGTTATTTTTGAGACAAAAGAAAAACGGTTATGGAACAGACGGACTTCGACGGGATTGTTTTTGCCGACACCTTGCAGGATTTCAATAACTTGCGTTATGCGGGGCATATTGTTCATATCCTTTGCTGCGGCGGCAATATGGGATTTACCTTTCAAGACACACACTACAATATTGCAGTGGGCGATTATGTCATTCTGCCTAATGGAGAACTCGGTTCTGAGTTTTCAATATCCGACGATTTTCAAGGTATTTTAATGAGCCTTTCGGAAACCTTTGTCGCCTCTATCGCTATCCGTAGCAATTACGGCATTATAGGACATCTATCGCTTTTACAAAATCCCGTTATGAAACTTTCTCCCCACGACTTTCGGATATGTGAAGCTGCCTTGCGAGTCCTTCGTATGCGCATGACCGAAAAAGGGCACTCGTTTTATGAAGAATTGCTCGGTAGTCTACTGACCGCACATATTCTCGACCTTTACGATATCCATGCCCGTAGCCGTAACGTATCGCAACTGTCGGAACATACAGCCTCGCAATTACGTAAATTCATCGAATTACTGTACAACGGCGAATACATACGGAACAGGGAACTCGACTTTTATGCTTCCCTCCTCTGTATCACCCCGCATTATTTGTCGGAGCTGTGTCGAAAAGTAAGCGGGCGCCCGGCTACTTATTGGATAGACCGCTTTACCATTCAGGAAATCACTCGCCTACTTCGTCAAAAGGAACTATCCCTGACGGCAATTTCCGAGCGAATGAATTTCTCGTCCGTTTCTTATTTCAGCCGCTATGTACAAAAGCGACTCAAAATTTCACCATCGGAATACCGAAACTGTTATACTCGGGACTGAATCTACTCCACCAATACTTGTCGCTTGGAAAACGTACGATAATCCATCGGTGACATTCCTGTCAACGAATCGTATCTTCTTTCCTTCCCTCTTTGGAAAAGCCCATCGCAAACAGACGACCGACGACCGGAACCCGAAAAACTTTGATGCGATGGACAACTTTCGTATAACGAGCGAAAAGAATGAAAATCAGCAGTAAAATACCGGCAAGAACGGCATAACCAAATACCTCTTTAACCGACACCAATATCACCTGTCGTTGCAATTCACCGAAATATATAGAGAATGGCAATCGTACCGTAACCGGATTCAACGAATCCAACACTCCGCCTAATGTATAATAATTGGACTGCACGGTGATTTTGAACAACCGGGAAACCACCGCCGTAGCTATCGGGCCTCCGATTCCCTCCCTCACGAACCCAACGGCGCAAAGAGACTGAAAGAAATGGCGGAAGGGAATTATCTGAGAAAGATAGGTAGTCAATACAATATAAATCATCGTATTACCCATATTTCTCAAAACGACGGGCAGGTAGAGCTTCTCGATGTTCGTGTCGGGTGAAATCAAAAAATACATTATAATCAGATACGACACCACCAAAACAAACCCGATAAATGTCGCCATCTTATAACCCGTTCGGAGCCGAGCCAAGACCAACCACGAGGCCAAAGCCCCCAAACCGACACCCAACAGAGAAGGGAAATTCAAAGAGACATTATTCAATGTATCGTAATGAAGTATTCCCCCGGTATAAACACCCTGCAATACAGTCGATACAGCTGTCAGGAAGTTCAAGGCAAAAAATAAGAACATCACCGTAAAGAAATGCTTGTACTTGAAAGTCTCCGCCTCCACATATGGATGCCGGATATGCCCCATACGATACAAGTTGAGAGTCAGAAAGAAGAAGGCACAAACCAACGCCAGTCGAATATAGGGAGAATCGAACCAATCGTAATAGTCACCATAATTAAATGTAAAAGCTGTTAGTAACAAAACTACACTCCAAAGCACAAGCCCCACCCAATCTATGCCGTAAAGAGGTAATGGCGGACGTAAATAGAACGGGCGCAAGAACAGATGGGAAAGAAGAATAACCGCAAGCAACAACCCCACAGCCAGATAGTGCATATACCGCCAACTGTAAAAGTAGGTGAGATAAGTCGCAGTCAACCCCGATAACTGAATATAACCGAAAATAGATAAATAAATAACAGGGAAAAAGACAGCGAAATCGCGAGTAGGAGTTATGCGTAACTGTATGGACGAGAAACACTCGAACGTACCCCACATTCGTAAGAATCCCGCGATAAAACAGGTCACAGCCAATAACGGTAGATTGCGAGTCTGCATGGTCACGAGATTACAAACGATAAGTCCGATCGCCACGGCAGGCAAGATCGTCCGCGTAGGGAATCGGAATTTCAATCGAAACAAAACGGGAAAAGCCATCGTTAACCCTATGAATGAAGCATACCCGGCCATGAGAATATCTTCCTGCATCAGCGAGGTGGCTCCCATCATCTCGTTCACCGAAACCAAATAGATTCCCCCCGAACACTGAAATACCATAATACAAAACAAGAATATCCCTACCCGAGCCCACATAGGAACCCACTCTTTGAAAGCGGGAATCTTGCGCATTAAATCATCGAGCGGCGTCATAGTCCTGGTAGTTTACCTCGCACTCCACATTCAATCCGGCCCGTAACCGATTCATATCCTCCGGGGTATTATCGGCAGAGAAAACAATTTTGACCGGAACCCGCTGCTCCACTTTCACGAAATTACCAGCTGAATTGTCTTGCGGGACAACAGCGAACTGCGCTCCCGTAGCTTTGGATATGGCTTGAACACACCCCTTATAAACCACATCGGGAATGGCATCGATTTTCATATCGACCCTCATGCCTTCGACAATACGGGTGGTCTGAGTCTCCTTGTAGTTAGCGATTACCCATTTTTCTTTTTCATCGACTATCGATAACAACGTCTGCCCCGGTTGTATAAGCTGTCCTTCCTGTATGGTCTTACGAGAAGTCACACCATCACAGGGAGCCAATACCACCGTATAAGAAAGATTCAATTTCGCCAAATCCAAAGCAGCCGAAGCCACGGCGACAGCTGCCTCGTTTTGATTCAACCTCTGGGTTTGTTCCTCTTTCACCAAAACAACGGAACGTTTTTGGCGAACCAACATTTCATACTTCGCCTTCAACGCCTCGTAATTGGTCTTCACGCCGTCATACTGTTGTGGAGTAACCGCCTCCTCGGAGAGCAATTTTTTATAGCGCACATAATCTTTCTCGGCATTTTTCAACAACACTTCTACCTCGTCAATACCGGCATCGGAAACTGCCAAATTATTGTGTGCTGTCGAAACCGCCGTTCCCATCGCACTCCGACCGGCTAAGGCATTTTGATAATCGGCCTCGGCCTGAGCCACCCGCAAACGGAATTCCGTATCCTCGATAAGTAACAAAGTATCGCCTTTATGGACAAACTCATACTCATCGAAATATATCTTTTGTATGAAACCCTGCACCCGACTATTGACCGGCACGATCTGCTGCCGTACCTGCGCATTATCGGTATATTCTACTTGCCCTAAGTGGACGAATCGCGAGCATACCCACACGAACCCAATCATCAACAAAATGATGACAACAAGGTTAAAAACTATTTTTCGAGTTCTCTTATTCATGACTGTAAACAATTTATAATGTTCCGGTTAAATAAAGAAGTTTATAATAATTGAAAGCAATATCGATTTGGGCATTTGCCAACTGTACCTCGGCCGATAACTTGGCATTACTTGCATCGAGCATATCGGTAATAAGCGACAATTCGTTCTTGTAACGATTCTGAATCACGGCATAATTCTGACCGGCAAGTTCCACATTCTTTCGACGGGTATCGAGCTGTTCATAAGCCTCGACATAGCGTGTATAAGCCGCCTGCACAGCCAATTCGGTCTGTTCGCAAACATCGTCATAATGTTCTTTCGTACGGCGAATAGTCAATTTACTGCGGCTAACCGACTTATTTGTCTTATACAACGAGGCAAGATTATATTTCACCCCAACTCCCACATACCAATAGTTGAAGTTCTTGTCGATGGGCGGAACTTCGATAGTGATAGGACCGTCAAAGTGATTTCCTGCCACAAGAGCTATTTGGGGTAAACGTTCTGACTTCACGATTTTATCCTGACGCTCATTCATCTTCACAGCCAATTCCAACAGCCTCAACTCCGGTGAGTTTTCGACGACCTTCTCCCTCCAATAAGCTTCATCGCCCATAGGAAGCGCCCGGGAAAGAATAGTCGTATCGGGATCTATCCACACATTTTCGTCCATTCCCAGATTCGTAACCAAATTCCGATTGAGTATTCCCAACGTATTTCTGATTTGTACGACCGTAAATTCCAAATCGGACAACAGCAACTCGTATCGGGTAATGTCGTTCTTCAACGCTAGCCCCTCGCCCTGCTTCGCCTTGATATCCTTCAATAACTGCTTGGTCTGCTCAATATTTTGTTCGTAAACCTTCAATATATTCCGATGTTTAAACAGATCGAAATAGTATCCGGCAAGCAGAAACCTCACTTTATTCCGGTCCTTCTCCCAGTCGAGCCGAGCACTCTCCTCTTGTAATCGGGCTATCTGTATACCGTTGGAAACGGCCCCACCAGAATAAATCACTTGTGAAACTTCCAAAGCGAAATTATTCCCCAAATGGGGAATGGGAGCCCGTTCCATTTGGGTGAAATCACGCTCCATCAACGTACCGTCACCCAGATAACTGAACGAAAGCGATGCCCTTATATCGGGCAACTTGTCGTTCTTAGCGACCCTCACTGCTTCACGGGCCTCATCAATAGCTGTGACGGAAGGCCGTAGCGATTTGCTGTTACGATCGGCCAACGAGAACATCTCCTCCATAGTAACGACCTGTCTAACATGTTCCTGCGCACATACACCTTTCACACATAGCGACGCATATAACATCGCTATGGACAAATTGAATTTGTTCATTCGTTATAAATTATGAATTAAAAAATAGATTTAATAAAATGTATCGACTGCGTAATTGATTAATCGGAATTAGCCATTCCCCACTGATGAAAAAATTCGAGTTTTGTCAATACATTATTCAAGAAAAAATAAAATGCAGTTTGTATGTTTCTTATCATCGAATACGTGAGGCTGTATGACCCCGTCCGGGTGCAAAGGTAGAAAAAATATCGTTCTTAACGATAATTTTTACTGCCCTTTTCTTTTATGAAAAGGATAATAAAAGAATGCATGCATTACTTCTTTTAATCGGTATAGATACCTTAATCCTCTTCCCTGCCGTTCCCGTAGCCTTATGGGGTGTTTTGTTATCAAACAAATATAGAACGAAGTGTCACAGAAAGACCCTAAAAAGAGAAGTCTCGGGAAACGGATTCCAACCGTTATTCTAATCAATCAAAAGGGACTACCCAATCATCAGCTTGCACGGCTTCGAAGCAGAGGACGATTTGCTCGCGAGTAACTTTGTCCTCAGAGAGTGGCGGCAGTTCGTCCAAAGCGAAATAGGCACTACCCTGTGTTTCTATATTGGGACGGAACGAGCCGCCTTTGATTTCGCACAAGACAAAGGCTTTATATACGTTATAGGCATAGGGCGGACGGTTATGGAGATTGCGATCTTGCAAAGCAAGCAGACGGACAGCCTCGACTTCGAGCCCAGCTTCTTCGAGCACCTCTTTCTCGGTATTGGTTTTGACGGTTTGGTTCACATCGACCCACCCTCCGGGCAACGACCACGTACCGTCCCTCTCCTCGACCAACAGGATTTTTCCGTCTTGAAAAATAGCAGCCCTCGTATCGAGTTTGGGAGTCTGGAATCCGGTCTCGCCACAAAAAAGATCCGTCACTCGTTCAAAAGACAATCCGGTCTGCCGACTCACTATCTCCGCCGAAATTTCGCGTATTCGTTGAAACCGCTCCAAATCGAACGGATCTTTTGAATAGGTCAAACCCGCTTGTGCGATAAACTGTAATTCTTTGGCCCAATCGAGCCATACCAAACTCTCTTCCTGTCGTTTTTCCATGATACTCGTTTTGCTATTATACATATATTAAACGGCAAATCCAGCCGAATAGTGTATAGGATAAACAGTCTCTTTCCCAAACCATACCACCGCTAACGACACGTATATGATATTTCTTTTGACTTTAAAGACCTCAATACCTCCCCCTGCGACCCCTTCCATATCTATTCTACCCAACCCCATGATGCTACGGGAAACGGCAGATAAGGAGTTATCAATATTATTTTTTCCCTCGCAAAAAGGAGTAGTTTGAGAACCGACACATCGAAAAACCGAGTTAAATTTTACTTTTTATTTTCTTGTTTTCTAAAAAATAAGTATGTTCGCCAACGCAAAAAATTCATCAGATGATATTATCATAAGACTTATTATGGATATAAATACAACCATTCAAAAGAAATCGCTCGCAGAGGAAGTCTCCTCCCTAATCAGGGAACAAATAAACGACGGGAAATTGACCAAGGGAGAAAAGCTACCTACCGAACCGGAGCTAATGAAGCTGTTCGGCGTAGGGCGCTCCACTGTACGAGAAGCCATCAAAATGCTTGTAAACATGGGATACTTGAGTGTACAACAGGGACGGGGTACTTTCGTGGAAAGCGTTACAGAAACCAATGAACCATTCCACCAACGATTGAAACGAGCAGACATACAGGAACTGCGGGAGGTACGGGACATCATCGAGGCTCCCATTGCCCGACTGGCCGCACAAAGGAGAACAAAGATCGATCTGGAAAATATGAAACGATATATCCAAGAAAGAGGAGAAGCCGCAAAATCGGGCGACGTCGGACGGTGTATCGCCGCCGACATAAATTTTCATAGCTCGATAGCCCGAGCTACGCATAACGAGATATTGTCCGAGCTTTACCACAGCATGACGGTTCACCTTACCTCCGGATACGACTACATTTATGAGGACACCACTTATCTTATGAAATCGCAACCGCTGCACGAAAGGCTGTTGCACCACATCGAAACAGGAAATATAGAGTCGGCCATGCGAGCGGCCAAACTATTATGGAAGGACGTAAACATAGAAAAGGAATCCGATGAAGAGCATTTTAATTAAACTCAAAGGGCATCCCCATGTCCAAAAAGGTACAGCCTATACGATATTGTTCGCCATGGGTTTTTGCCACCTATTGAACGATATGATTCAATCGGTTATCCCCGCCATGTATCCTGTCTTGAAAGATAATTTCGGGTTTACCTTCGCACAAATAGGCATCATCACACTGGTATTCCAACTTACCTCTTCCGTTTTCCAACCTTTTGTAGGACAATATGCCGACCGCCGGCCTCAGCCCTATTCATTATCCGCAGGCATGTGTTTTACCCTAACGGGGTTATTGCTGCTCGCTTTCGCCTCGAACTTTTTCTTGATTCTCCTCGCTGTCGCGATTATCGGTTGCGGTTCTTCGGTATTCCACCCCGAAGCATCCCGAGTGGCACAAATAGCATCGGGGGGCAGGAAAAGTCTGGCCCAGTCTATTTTTCAAGTCGGCGGAAACGGAGGAAGCGCCATCGGACCATTACTCGCCGCATTGATTATTATTCCTTACGGGCAACATGCCGTCGGGTGGTTTTCAATCGCAGCATTGCTCGCCTCTGCCATACTGGTACGGGTAGGATATTGGTACAAGCTGACGCTTTCCCAAACCGGAATGTCGCATCGAGCTCAACAAACGACAAGTTGTAATTTGAGTAAGAAAGCAATCCGCAATGCTCTGATTATTCTGGTAATCATGCTATTCTCGAAATACTTTTTTATCTCATGCATGACGAGTTATTTCACCTTCTTTTTAATCGAAAAATTCGGCATCACGGTACAACAATCGCAACTTTGCCTATTCGCTTTTCTTGCGGCACTGGCCATAGGGACTTTGCTCGGAGGGTTCCTCGGCGACCGGTACGGACGAAAATACGTCATTCTCTTTTCTATCCTCGGTGCAGCCCCCTTCACACTCGTACTACCGTACCTCAATCTGTTTTGGACGCTCGTCATAGCCGTTATCATCGGTTTCATCATCGCATCGGCCTTTTCTGCCATACTGGTTTATGCTACCGATTTAAAGCCGGATAAAGTAGGAATGATCTCAGGTATTTTCTTCGGACTTATGTTCGGACTAGGAGGAATCGGTTCCGCATTCTTCGGCTGGCTTGCTGATGAAACGAGTATAGAATTTATTTTCAAAGTCAGTACATTGTTACCTCTATTGGGTATCATCGCCGGATTTTTACCTAACATAAAACCCTCAAATCGATAACAAGATGAAAGCAAAAGAAAATGCGCCCCTAACAACGTCTTCGAAAGTCGCTGTACTGTTCGAAGTAACACCTAAAAAAGAATATAAGGAAACCTACTTGCAACTCGGAGCTATGTTAAAATCCGAATTGACAAATATGCCCGGATTCATCAGCGTAGAACGATTTCTAAGTCTGAACGAAGAGGGGAAACTACTCAGCCTCTCTTTTTGGGAAAACGAAGAAGCAGCCTCCAATTGGCGTAATAAGATGAACCATCGTAACTGCCAAAAGAAAGGGCATGACTCGCTATTCGAAAAATACAAAATTTCCGTAGCCGAAGTCATTCGCCAATATACAAAAGACGACCGCCAAGAGGCCCCCGAAGACTCCAACCGTTATTTGACAACAAAATAACAGATATGACAGAATATTTTCAATACGGAGAAAAAGAACTCTCTTACTTGAAACAGAGGGACAAACGCCTGTCTGAAATCATAGACAAGGTAGGCTGGGTAAAAAGGAGAGTCATTCCGAACCTTTTTGCAGCATTGGTACATTCCATCGTAGGGCAGCAAATTTCAACAAAGGCTCATGAGACTATTTGGCAGCGGATACAATCTTCATTAGGAGAAATTACACCCCAAAGAGTCATAAGCCTGACCGATGAAGAATTGCAACGCTTTGGCATCTCATTCAAAAAAGTGACCTACATTAAACGCGCAGCCACAAAGATATTGAACGGAGAGTTCGACATTCACGGGCTTTACGACAAGACCGACGAAGAGGTCATCGAATGCTTGTCAAAACTCGACGGGATAGGCACATGGAGTGCCGAAATGCTCATGTTATTTTCCATGCAACGACCGGATATTCTAAGTTATAGCGACCTCGCCATTCAAAGAGGACTACGAATGGTATATCACCATCGCGACATAACCCGTAAACTGTTTGAAAAATATCGCCGACGTTATTCGCCTTACAGCAGTGTGGCCAGCCTATACCTGTGGGCGGTAGCCGGTGGAGCCATCGAAGGAATGAAAGATTACGCAACGACTAAAAAGAAACGATCATGAATACAAAACATGTGATTCTAACACAACACTATCCCTCTCCTTGCGGGGATTTAATACTCGGTTCATACGAAGACCGACTTTGCCTTTGCAACTGGGTGATAGAAAAACATCAGGGCAGAGTGGACAAAAGATTACAAAACCTGTTGAATGCGGACTATAAAGAAGGGAAATCGGATATCATTCAAGAAGCCGCCCGACAATTAGACGAGTATTTCAAAAGAGAGCGGACAACGTTCGATATTCCCATACTATTCACTGGTACGGATTTCCAGAAAAAAGTATGGCACAAATTATTGGAAATCCCTTATGGACAAACTCTTTCTTATGGTGAAATGGCTAAACGACTGGACATACCGAACGCCGTTCGCGCCGTAGCGAATGCCAACGGAGCAAACGCCATCTCCATTTTCGTTCCCTGCCATAGAGTGATCGGTAGCGACCGGTCTCTCACCGGTTACGGAGGCGGGCTCACAGCCAAAAAGTATTTGTTGGAATTGGAATCGATGGCTACTGTCGGGATATTCGCCAGCAGCCTGTAACCCAAACTCAAATACTTATCCCCCTATATTTCCTCACCACGTGACACACCCCTATCGCGCTAAACGTGAGCAGAGGGAAAGGGTTAAAATGACAATCCAAATTTTCTTTCAACCCCTCCGTCTTGCAGACACCTCCCCTGCCGTGCCCCGCAGCATTGCGGAGCACGGCAGGGGAGGTGTTAAAAGTAACTCTCTATCTCATTTGCGATGAGCAGAAGGAGTGGGTTATATTTTTCTATTTCAACCCCCTCGCCCTCCGGGCACTCCCCCTATCGCTATGTGCACCCCGCAATGCTGCGGGGCACAGCAGGGGGGAGAGGGATATGCATCACTCTGTTCCCGTTATCGAAGGTATTATCCCTTCTCTCCTTGCCGTGTCCCGTAGTATTACGGGGGACTCTGCATTAGCAATATAAAGGAGCATGTTCGCAAAGGGAAAGGAGTTGCTATGTATCTGTAAAATTGGTACAACTATCCGTAATTTATCTACATATATCACTAATATTCCCATTTATCTTTGTATTCTGAAATGAAGGTGATCTAAGCTCGGAAAAAAGAATGCCTATAAAATCGACATTTACACCATAGGCCGTTACTTTTCGAATCATATCGTCTTATTTCTTCCATTGCAAATGGAAAATCGAGAAGGAAAAAAAGAATATAAAAAACTCTTTTTTATTGATTATGAGCAAAAAAAATTAAAAAATCTTTGTGTATTTTCGTAGCGATTTTCTGTACTATGCCCAACAGATTTATCGAAATATATCATTTAACAGCTAAAAACGAACCTTTATGTTAAGAAAAATCAGGATAGTCGCAGCGACTATCTGTTTCACGCTAATCACCTTATTATTCCTCGATTTCACGGGGACTCTGCATCTGTGGTTCGGGTGGCTCGCTAAAATACAGTTCCTCCCGGCCGTATTGGCTTTGAACGTAGGTGTCGTCGCATTCCTCGTTATCCTCACTTTATTGTTCGGACGTGTCTACTGCTCGGTAATCTGTCCGCTCGGTGTATTCCAAGATATCGTTTCGTGGATATCGGGTAAACGAAAAAAGAACCAATTCCGTTATTCACCGGCTATCTCATGGCTGCGTTACAGCATGTTGGCCTTGTTCATCGTCGCCCTGCTTGCCGGATTCACTGCTATTGCGGCCCTTATCGCTCCATACAGCGCATACGGACGAATCGCATCCAATCTGTTCGCTCCACTCTATCAATGGGGAAACAATTTACTCGCTTACTTTGCCGAGCGTATCGACAGTTATGCGTTCTATTCCACCGACGTGTGGCTGAAAAGCATACCCACTTTTATCATTGCCCTCGTCACATTCGTCTCGTTAATTATATTAGCATGGAAAAACGGACGCACCTATTGCAACACGATTTGCCCGGTGGGTACTGTTCTGGGGCTATTGTCCCGATTCTCTCTTTTCCGCCCCGTTATCGACACGACAAAATGTAACGGTTGCCAATCGTGTGCCCGCAACTGCAAAGCCTCGTGCATCGATGCCAAAAACCACATCATCGATTACAGCCGTTGCGTGGCTTGCATGGATTGTATCGAAAAGTGCAGGCAGGGAGCTATACGATACATTCCCCGAAGAAAGACTATTTCGGAATCTGTCGAACCAGCACATGAAGACAAAAAGGAAAATCCCAGACGAGAGTTCCTCTCGTTCGCCGGATTGTTGGCCGGTACTGCCTTATTGAAAGCTCAGGAGAAAAAAGTAGACGGAGGTCTCGCGGTCATCGAAGATAAAAAAATTCCCAACCGAATCACACCCATTACCCCGCCGGGTTCGCTAAGCGCATCGAACATAGCCCAGCATTGTACGGCATGCCAGTTGTGCATATCGGCTTGTCCCAATCAAGTCTTGCGGCCATCGGGTAATCTGATGACTTTCATGCAACCCGAAATGTCGTACGAACGCGGATATTGCCGTCCCGAATGTACCAAGTGTTCGGAGGTGTGCCCGACAGGGGCCATACGCCCCATCACCGTTGCCGAAAAATCGAGCATACAGATAGGCCACGCCGTGTGGGTGAAAAAGAACTGCATCCCGCTTACCGATGGAGTAGATTGCGGGAATTGTGCTCGACATTGTCCTGTCGGAGCTATACAAATGGTTCCGTTCCACGGCCGTCACCGCCATAGAGGAGGTCGCGAAAACAGCGAACAGGACAAGACCATAATGATCCCGGTTATCAATACGGAACGCTGTATCGGTTGCGGTACTTGCGAAAACCTGTGTCCGGCACGTCCGTTCAGCGCGATCTATGTAGAAGGTCACGAACACCATCGTATCATCTAATCTCCAAAACGAAAAGCAATGAAAAACGAACATAAAAAGAATTTAGACAGAAGGGATTTCCTGAAAGTATTGGGTGGTGCGGCTGCCGTCACATCGGCAACCCTTCTTCCCGGCTGCAAAAACAAACAAGAATCGGCATACACGGCGACAACCGATATTCCCACCGACCAGATGACCTACCGGATAAACCCATCGACCCAAGACCGAGTATCTCTACTGGGTTACGGCTGCATGCGCTGGCCGACCGTCTCGAACAACAGCGCCAGAGACAGCAGCGACGATATAGACCAAGAAACTGTCAATAAGCTGGTCGATGTCGCCATTGCCCACGGAGTAAATTATTTCGATACATCTCCCGCCTATTGCAAAGGCCGCTCGGAACGGGCTACCGGAATCGCCCTCAGCCGCTATCCGAGAGACAAATATTTCATCGCCACGAAACTATCGAATTTCGCGCCCTCGACTTGGAGCCGGGAGGCTTCGATAGCCATGTATCACAATTCGTTCAAAGAACTACAAGTAAACTACATAGACTATTTGTTGCTGCATGGCGTAGGCATGGGGAACGGATTACAAGAGTTCAACGCCCGTTACATCGACAACGGGGTCCTCGATTTCCTCCTCACCGAACGACAAGCCGGACGAATACGAAACCTCGGATTTTCTTACCACGGAGACATCAAGGTATTCGACTATCTTCTTTCCCGCCACGATGAATTCAAATGGGACTTCGTACAGATACAACTCAATTATGTCGATTGGAAGCATGCCAAAGAAGTAAACGAACGGAACACCAACGCCGAATATCTCTATGGAGAATTATCGAAACGGGGAATACCCGCCATTATCATGGAACCGTTATTAGGCGGCCGCCTGTCGAATGTACACGACCACATAGCCGCCAAACTGAAACAGAGGAAACCGGAATCGAGCGTGGCATCATGGGCATTCCGTTTTGCCGGCTCTTTTCCCGGTGTATTGACCGTACTGAGCGGTATGACTTATATGGAACACCTGCAAGATAATCTGCGCACGTTTTGTCCGCTCGACCCACTGAGCGACGCCGACAAAGAATTTCTGGAAGAGACAGCACAACAATTATTGCGTTACCCGACCATACCGTGCAACGATTGCAAATATTGCATGCCTTGTCCTTACGGACTGGATATTCCGGGTATTCTGCTGCATTTCAACAAATGTATAAACGAGGGAAACATGCCTTCATCGTCCCGAGATGCCAATTATAGCAAAGCCCGCCGGGCGTTTCTTGTCGGGTATGACCGAAGTGTTCCCAAACTACGCCAAGCCAACCATTGTATCGGGTGCAACCAATGCGTGCACCATTGTCCGCAAAACATTCATATCCCGGAAGAAATGCAACGCATCGACAAGTTTGTCGAAGACCTGAAACAAGGAAGAGAATTTTAAAGCCTCGTTATGGAATATAGAACATTAGGAAGAACCGGAATCCGGGTAAGTACCATCGCTCTTGGTTGCGAAGGGTTCATGCACAAAACCGCCGAAGAGGTCAAGGCCGATTTCGATTTCGCCATAGAAAACGGAATCAATTTCGTGGACATCTATTCTTCGAATCCCGTCCTTAGGAGCCATATCGGATTTGCCTTAGAGGGAAGACGAGAAAATTTCGTCATACAAGGTCACCTATGTACCACATGGGAAAACGACCAATACCTGCGTACTCGCAACCCACAAAAGACCATAGCCTCTTTCGAAGCGCTTTTGAAACAACTGCGCACCGATTATCTCGACATCGGTATGATACATTACGTGGATGCCGAAAAAGACTTTCACACCGTATTCGATCATGAAACCATCGAAATTGCGCAACGGTTGAAAGCCGAGGGAAAGATACGGGCCATCGGCATGAGCAGCCACAATCCGACCGTGGCGAGCATGGCGGTCAAAACGGGGCTGATAGATGTCGTTTTATTTTCCATCAATCCCTGTTACGACCTGCTACCTCCCAACGAAGATGTCGACACGCTGTGGGCAGAAGAAAGTTATACCAACGCTTTGCAGAATATAGACCCGGTTCGGGAACAATTCTATACTTTGTGCGAAAGGGAAGGCGTGGGTATCGACGTAATGAAAGTTTATGGCGGAGGCGACTTATTGGATAAAGAAAATTCTCCCTTCGGCCGGGCCATGACACCCGTGCAGGCCATCGAATATGCACTGACGCGTCCGGGTGTGGCAGCCGTCATGGTAGGCTGCAAAAATAGGGAAGAAATCGCCGAGGCAGTCGCTTGGAGCCATGCCACTCCACAAGAACGCGACTATACCGCCGTAATGACCGGCTTGGAGAAATTCTCGTGGAAGGGTCATTGCATGTATTGCGGTCATTGCGCACCTTGTACTTCAAAAATAGATATTGCCGCCGTGAACAAATTTTATAACTTAACTGTTGCACAAGGAGAAATACCCGAAACCGTGCGAGAACACTACAAGGCACTCACACACCATGCCTCGGAATGTGTCGAATGCGGCGCATGCGAAGTCCGTTGCCCGTTCGGAGTTAAAATCATAGAGTCCATGCATCAGGCAGCTCAACGGTTCGGGTTCTAAACACAGTAATAAAAATGACTACCGAAAAAAAACAAGAAATCATCAATCGGCTCTTTGCCGAACAATGTTCCTGCATTATTTGCAATAATCACGAAATACGCTTGTTTCACGAACGAGGCGTAAAAGATATTTACCGATTATTGAAAGAAGAACCGGATTTTCTCAACGGATCATTCATTGCCGACAAAGTCATAGGAAAGGCCGCAGCGGCCTTGATGATCTTGGGAGGCGTAAAAGAAGTGTTCGCCGGTGTCATCAGTCGGCCGGCACTCTCCTTATTTCAATCTCACGGCATAGAACCCGAATACAAAATCGAGACAGAATACATTATCAACCGTACCCGAACCGGCTGGTGTCCGTTGGAGAGTCGTTGTAAAAATTTGGAAACTCCGGAAGATTGTCTCGCAGAGATAGACGATTTCATGAACACGATGAAGAATATATAAACGCATGAAGACAAAACTTTTACTTTTATTTTTTGCATTAGGAGAAATAACGGCATCGGCTCAAACAGACTCGTTGCCAAATATAACGAAAGCCTCTAATGGAAAACTGATCGACGCGATACAAATCCATGAAGTGGTCGTTACCGGAACTCGCAATGAGACCGATATTCGTCATCTGCCTATGACGATTTCCGTCATAGACCGTAAACAAATCGAGCAGAGCATGCAACCGTCGATTCTCCCTATACTTACCCAACAAGTACCCGGACTATTCATCACAGCCAGAGGTATCATGGGTTACGGTGTATCGGGAGGTGCGGCCGGTGGCATGTCGTTACGGGGAATAGGCAGCGGATCGGGTCGCTTGATGGTTCTCATTGACGGACACCCCCAATACATGGGATTAATGGGACACCCTATCGCCGATGCTTACCAATCGCTAATGGCCGAACGAGTGGAAGTCTTGCGCGGACCAGCCTCGGTATTGTACGGCTCGAACGCTATGGGTGGCGTTATCAACATCGTTACCCGCCAATTACATGAAGAGGGAGTAAAAACCAACATCAACTTAGGATACGGTTCGTTCAACACTTTACAGAGCGAAGTCACGAACCGCATTCGAAAAGGCGGATTTACCAGCCTGATAAGCGGTTCGTACAACCGAACCGACGGACATCGCCGAAATATGGGGTTCGAGCAATACGGGGGATATGCCAAACTGGGTTATGAATTTTCTCCCTATTGGAATATTCGCGGCGACGTAAATGTCACCCACTTCAACGCTTCGCAACCGGGTGAGGTAACCGACCCGATGATCGACGCAGACCAAAGTATCACCCGTGGTATGACCTCGGTTGCCGTAGAAAACCGCTACGAACGCACATCGGGAGCTGTGAGCTTTTTCTACAACTGGGGAGACCATTGGATCAACGACGGTTATACCGCCAACCCCGACGACAAGAATAGTCCCAAACCATACCGGTTCGACTCGCACGACGACATGATGGGCATATCGTGGTATCAAAGCGCACAGCTTTTTACCGGCAACCGCCTGACTGCCGGAGTTGACTACTACCGCTTCGGTGGCAAAGCACAAAACCGTTACGTCGAAGGTGAACGAAATGGAGAACGTGAACACATCGTCGACAAAGTACAGCATGAAATAGCCGGTTATATCGATTTTCGGCAAGACATCAGCCATTGGCTCACCCTCGATGCCGGTATCCGTATCGACCACCATTCGCATATCGGTACGGAATGGATTCCACAAGCGGGATTATCGTTCCATTTACCCGGCTCCATCGAATTGAAAGCAAGTGCAGGCAAAGGATTTCGCTATCCTACCATACGGGAAATGTATATGTTCCCGCCCAAAAATCCCGACCTTCGCCCAGAGTCCATGTGGAATTACGAACTGGCCTTCGCCCAACGTTTACTCGACGGAAGGTTGTCGTATGGTATCAATGTTTTTTATATCGACGGGAAAAATCTGATCGTCGCTGTGCCTCGTGCGGGAGCGACACCCTTGAACATGAACACCGGAAAAATAGACAACACCGGAGTCGAAGCGGAAGCTGCTTACCGTATTCACCCCCATTGGTCGATCGAAACCAATTACAGCTATCTGCACATGGACAATCCGGTACTCGGCGCACCCGAACATAAGTTCTACGCCGGAGCCATGTTCTCCAAAAATCGCTGGACTGTCTCCACCGGTCTCCAATATGTAGCCAATCTTTACACAGACGTAGACCATGTCCAAACCGAAGATTTCGTACTATGGAACATCAACGGGTCATTCAAAGTCACCGAATGGTTCGACATTTGGGCACGTGGAGAAAACCTCTTGGCACAACGATACGAAATAAATGCCGGATACCCCATGCCCAAAGCTACAATCATGGCCGGTATAAACGTAAAATTTTAATTTCTTTCATTCACACACATATATGAAAAAGTACATCAATATCGCCCTATGCGCTTTCTTATCCGCCCTTATAGGGATAAGCTGTAACACCCGCGCTCAAAATTCGGAAACTCAACTTTCCAAAAAGGACAATGAAACGCCAAAAGTATATATGTTCAAAGAGATTTCCCCCGAGAACTTAGTGAAAATATACGAAGCGTTGAACCGTAAAGCGACCGGAAAAGTCGCAGTAAAACTATCTACCGGAGAACCGGGTGGTCATAACTTCTTGCAACCAGCTCTTATCAAAGACCTCGTACAGAAGGTAAACGGAACGATCGTCGAATGTAACACGGCCTACGGGGGTGGAAGAGCCGACACAGAAAGTCATCTGAAAGCTGCTGCCGACCACGGTTTCACGGCTATCGCCCCTGTCGACATCATGGATTCGGAAGGAGAAACAGCCCTACCCGTACACGGCGGTAAGCACCTTAAAGAGAATTATGTGGGAGCCCATTACCCGAACTACGACTTTACCATAATCCTCTCTCATTTCAAAGGCCATGCTATGGGAGGATTCGGCGGAGCAATAAAAAACATGTCCATCGGCATCGCTTCATCTACCGGAAAAGCATGGATACATTCTGCCGGGAAAACCAAAGGGAACCCGTGGGAAAACCTGCCTGCACAAGACGATTTCTTGGAATCGATGGCCGAAGCCGCCAAATCGGTGGCTGAACATTGCGGTGAGAAAATCATTTATATAAGTGTAGCCAATAACCTATCTGTGGATTGCGACTGCGATGCCTCCCCCGAAGATCCGAAAATGGGCGACATAGGTATCCTCGCATCACTCGACCCGGTCGCTCTCGACAAGGCTTGTACCGATTTGGTGAGAGCATCGGAAGACCACGGAAAAATCCACCTCATCGAACGTATCGATTCCCGTCACGGTATGCATACGTTGGAATACGGGGAACAAATAGGTTTGGGCAGTCAAAAATACGAACTGGTAAAACTGGATTAATAACAATAAATAATAAACGACTATGCAAACGACCACGGCAAAACTCTATTCCTTAGAGTATAACAATGCGAGAACCTACGGTTTTTCCGCCTTGTTCATAGCGGGGAATATTCTTCTTCCCCAATTGTGTCATACGATTCATCTGGGTGGCCCCATGCTATTGCCCATCTATTTCTTCACGCTTATCGGAGCCTATAAATACGGGTGGCGCGTGGGATTGCTCACGGCAGTACTCTCGCCCTTCATAAACTCCATGCTGTTCGGGATGCCTCTACCCGAAGTCCTACCCGCGATTCTCTCCAAATCGATATTGTTGGCCACAGCCGCCGGATATGCCGCATATCGATTCGGGAAAGTCTCTCTACTCATCTTAACGGGAGTCGTACTCTCCTATCAAGTAGCAGGGAGCCTTGTCGAATGGGCTATTGCAGGTAATTTTTTCACCGCCATACAAGATTTTCGAATAGGCATTCCCGGCATGCTTCTGCAAATATTCGGGGGGTATATCGTTTTAAAACTAATGACCAAATAATAGGACCAAACCTATTCGCATTTTGCGAGTAAAGGAAGAGGAAGTATGGCGACAATACAGAGAGGAAAGCCCAATAAAGGGCGATTCTGAGAGAGGCAAGCGGTATTCCTCATTTCTGAAATAAAGATCGATTTTTCACTTCACTCCTGCCGTGTCCCAGCATTACGGGATATGACACGCGCAGGGAGGAAAAATATTAATTCAAATAGCTTCTAACCCTTTCGCTCGGAGGAGTCCTGTATGCGCGGTCAGAAACTGTCATTTTTTTAATGGGGCTGTGTCGATGTCTTGACACAGCCCCATTTTCTATATTGGATTCTACCAAACAATAATATTCTGTTACAAAATTATTCCCGATGATCGTTACGGTTCTGTCGTTTCCTCCGGAGTAATCGTCACCACATCGACCTTGTTTTTGCGCCCGTAGAAAGGACTCTGAGGTTTATAAGTGGTATTGGGCTCCCCGGTTCTGTCATTGATGTAATAAACGTTTTGAGCCGGGTTGCAATTATTGATTTCTATGGCTGCCGACCAACTGATGTTAATTCCACCGTCGCCAATATTCCCTATAAAACCTGATGATGACGAAATACTCGAATAACGTATATAAACATTTTCCGTCTGACAATCATCGAACGATACGCCTCGATCGCCCAACACTTGTCCGACAAGACCGCCGGCCTGATATCCCGTGAGGTGTACATCTGTCGCAGAACAGTTTTTTAGAGCGGCAACTCTATTCCCGGCACTTCCTCCGCCGGAACCAATCCAACCGACCAGACCACCGAGATTTTGAGAAGGAGTGGCAGACGACTTAATCTGTATGTGTCTGACGTGTACATTCTCGAACTTGCTGTTCATACTCCACTGATTACCTCCGGTATAACCGATACACCCTGCAAAATAAGAGAACTCTTTGCTGTGATCGACGGGTTCTCCGTCTACATCTTTTACCGGGAACTCCGCATGGGCAAGACCATTGATCGTTATATTTTCGAAAGTAAGGTTCTTCATGATTCCGTCGAATTTGCCCCATACGCCGGTATATGCATTATATCTACCCAAAACAAATGAACCCAGCTTATACTCATAGACCGCCCCGAACTTCCCGCTCATGGAAAAATTGCGCAACGTGTGACCTTGTCCATCGACCGTATATGTCCTACCGCTGGAACCGGGATAAATCGGGCTCCACTCGACACCGCTCATATCTATATCGTTGCAGATACGCAAGTTAAAACCGGGGGTAGCCGTAAGCATATCATCGATATGAGTAGGCAGCCAAGCAAACTCTTCTCTCGTATAGACCGAATAGGTATTGGTCTGTTCATCGTAAGCCGGTTGAGAAGGTGTGATTTCCTCCGGGTTCCACCATTCTTCGCCCTCGATCCATTCGTTCTTGAAACCTTCCTGAATATCAACATCTATCGTTCCGCCCACAGTCAACAGATTTCCCAAAATCGTAGTGAGATAATTCCTTTGTACGGGTATATTGGTTGTAAAATCTTTTGTAACGACCGGGGCTGTTCCTTTCAACATCTCCAAACTGAAATGTATGGCACGTTGCTCGTCGCCGGTAATGAGATAGTCGACTACCAACGTACGGTTATTCGCAGTAGCATCATATCCCCCTTCATAAAATTTATCACCTGTTTCATCTTGCATAATCGCTGCGGTATAAACCTTCGAACTTTCGGCATCGGCACTACCGACAGCCTCGCCGGTAACGGCATTTAAAGCAGAGAATCGTACACAATCGTGATAAGCGACCTTGAAATTATCGGTCATCTCCATGCCTTCGGATGCCCAATCGGTGGTAATCACACGAAGTTTTGCAAACGGGCGTTTCAAAGTCATGGTTTCACCGAACGTTTGTGTCACCGAGATATTTTTCATAAAGAAATAGGCATCTCTACTCTCGTCGTTCAATTGAGCATCAAGCCCATCTTTTATCGAAATATCGGTAAAATCGGACGTGTTATAATGCAAATCGGACGTTTCTCCTTGTTTTACAAAATCGGCCCACGCTACAAATTTGTAGGTATTGTTCGGCGTAAGACGAAATTCGAAGGAAACAGGTCCATAGGTATCGACTACCTGAGTCTGGGGTGCAACGAGCAATGTCGCACCATCTTCGGAATAAACAGCCACCTGATAACGAAGATCGTACTTACTCCAATTTACGTTTGTCAATCCTCCTTGTGCACTATTCGTACCGGTCACCGCACGTGTCACCTGCAAGGCTTCGGGAGCTTCGAACATGATACGCACTGCGTCGCCGTTCGGGTTCGCCCCGGGTTCGTCCAATTCATTGGAACAGCCTGTCATCAGCCCCAACAAAGCCATTCCCGCTAAAAAATAATAACTCTTTTTCATGATGAAATAATATAAAATGGTTAAAAATATATTCTCAATCGGGTATCACCACAACATGTTCATTATCGAAATCATCGTCAATACCGATATCGCCGCTTCCTATGGTCTTTGTCAAAAACGGCCCCTTAATAACGGTCTCTCTATTGCGATAAAGGGGCACGTCGATATTCTGGTAATGATTTATTTCTTTCCCATTCCCATCGTATACAAAGACATCTACCAACACGTGATCTTCCCGACGATCCGAAGCAAGCACATAATCATAAGCCAAAAGAAGCGTTCCATCGTCGGTCAGTGTCGTGGGAGCGGTTTCCATTGTACGAGTCTCGACAAAAGCATTGGGCATTTCTGTTCCCACATTATATCCGACACTGACATATTGCTTGTATATGATTTTAATATGCAAATCGTCCACAGCACTCCTTTTCTTTCTAAACTCTTGTAAATCGGTAGCCCATAACCGAAAACGGCCAGAGGCTCGCTCCATATATACCGAAACCATACGACCATCGACAGCTGCCCCAGAAGCCTCATTTCCCGACAACCTAACCGGACCTGCTTTATCATCTCGGCTCGAATCGACTATAAAATCACAATTCCCGGCAGCCGAATTTTTATGATGATTATCCAACGGTTTATGAGATACATTCGCCCTAACGGCATCGAGTTTATCGGTACTGAAATGCCAGTCGGCAGGCTCTTCCTTCGGCACATAATCGGCCCATGCCAACACTTTATAAATTCCATCTGCCAAACAGAAATACAATGTATCTTGCGGAGCGTCTGTCAATCTTTCTACCGATATTTCACGGCGTTCTACCAGATTGCCTTTATTCACATCGTCCGTCGCCCCCGGCATTTTATACAGCTCGACAACAAAGCGCAAACACAATCGCTCATCGGCTGTGTAATTTCCCGAAAGGACAGGTTCTAAATCATTTATCGAAGATTCACCCTCAGCATCATACGTCAATTCTTTATAATACACAGGAGGTGTACGATCGGCATTCAGTTCCACCATTACCCATGTTTTCTCCGACTCGGGATATTGATGGATCGTTTTGTCACATGCCGTTACGAATAACGACACAATGCAAACAAACGCTATGATATGAAAACCGTACTCTTTCATCTCTATTCCTATCTGTTTTTCTTATTCCTACGAGCGAAAGACCATTTATACGACAGATTTACTCCTGCACGCGTAACTCCCCAATAGACATCGGAACCGGATTTAAATAAAGCGCCATTTCTGCGATTACGATAGGCATCATAATCGTACTCGGCAAAACCGACTCCTATGTTAAACTCTATTCCCCACCGATTGTCCTTTCCCCATGAAAAGGCATATCCATAGCTCAGCCCCATACCCCAAAGCGCATGGTTAGGATCTTGATAACGCGCCTTATCGTTTATGGCGACATTGAACCCCGCCACATGAGTATGCAACCCTATGAAATGACCATTCATAACCGCTCCCGGCCACCACCGTACTTCGGGTTGAACCGCCAGCAAACGCAACTTACGAGTCGATGCAATATCGTAAGGCGAATACCATACCGGAAGGTCTATCGACCAGTGAGGCCACAGCTCGGCCTCAAAACCGAGATTGGCGGTCAGCACAGCGACAAACAACAAATTGGTCTTAACGGCAATCACTCTTCTTCGATTTTCTGTCGTATTCATCGGAAACGAAGATACCGGTTCCCTTACAGGCAACGAATAGTCGAAAGATAACCTCTCGACATTTACCGGAATACGTTCAGACCGTTCATGACATACGATAGCCATACGTGCATTGCGGAACGGAGGGAATATATCGCGAATAATTCTATGCCATGTATAGCCCTTGTCGAGAGCGATAATCTGCGACTTTCTCCGTTCATTGTCTTTCTCTTTCCCCAAAATATCGAGAACTTTTTCTTTATTGGGAATCTTTGCCCCATTCTTCAATGCAACTTCAAAAGAGTACCAATCTTCCCACAGATTTTCCACCCTCATCAAATCCTTCGGAAATCCTGTCTCTTTCGATAAATATTTCGCCAACGCTTGCGAACGATACTCCCCCAACTTATGGTTCCATTTAGAAGACCCCTCGGGAGAAGCGCTTCCTCCGATCCAAAGATAGGCTATACGTACCGAAGCGTCTTTTTGTACTCGGCTCAACACTTCGACGATACTATCCAATTGTTTATTAGGGAACAAATCGTATTTATTCACTTTAAATATAACCGGTATAATAGAAGAATGCGCATGATAAAAAACCGAATCTATTTTCCCCTCGGGTAAAAAAACGACATAATCCGGGTAACTCTTAGAAAATGAAGATATAGGGGACTTGGATTCTTGAGCTTGAACCAAGCTCACAAGCAATATCCCCCAAAAGATTAGCAATATTCCCCTTTTTATGTGATTACACTTATTCACTCCGTGATTTCATTTAATATTAAAATTCAAAAGATTTTTTGCGGTCCCTCTTATGTTAATTATTCTGAATGCAAAGATAATTTACCACTCAGAAATTACATAGATTAAACAAAATCTGTTAAATTATAATTTTATATTAACACATATAACTAATAATCAAACACCTACAAAACATGTCTCTTGTATAAAAAATAAAAGCCACAGCAAAACTGTGGCTTTTAAGTGTTTATAAACATTAGAAATCGTTTCAGAACATCAACTTTGCTCCGGCAAAATAGCTACGAGGCATAGAGGGGCCATAAATATAACCCGAATCTCTTTCCTTTCCCTGATCGAAATCTCTTTGATAAGCGTTAAAAATATTCTGAACGCCAGCATTCAGTTGCAGAGTAATGAATTTATACAACGAAAAATCATAAGATATTTTCAGGTTCATATCAAAGAAGTCGGGAGTAGTTACAGCCATATCTTTCGGTATGTAACCTTTCATGTGCTGAACGATCATAGAACCGGTATAAGTTCCCGAAAGAGCTATGTTCAGAGGTTTTACCGGAGAATATGTGGCCGTAAAATAACCATACCAATCGGGGGTACGGAATATTCGCTTTTCTGCCGGAACAGAACTATCTTTGCTCCATTTTTCAGGCCTTGTATAATGACTTTTCTGCCAAGTTACACCTGCTTGTAACTGCACCAAAGAAAGATAGGCTACCTTGCCTTCGACCGTCACCCCTGCAACCTCCGCACCCTGTCCGTTACGTCGTTCTTTTATCACCGCATTGTGTTCTTCGTCTTTCCCTATCTCTTCAAGAACAAAAACATGATTCAATCGAGTATAAAAACCTTCCAACAACAGGTTACATTGAAAAGCCCCGAAACGACGATACATATCGGCCGAAAGACTTACACTGTGGGATTTTTCTTCCCTCAAATTCTCAGCTTGTCTTATCATCGTAGCTTCTCCTCCTACCGCAGCAACATGCAAATCTTCATCATACGTTTGGGGAGCCCGAAACCCGGAAGAATAACTTAAACGCAAATTCACATCTCTAACAGGATTGAAACGCAAGTTGGCTCTCGGACTGAAAATGACATGATCTATCAGATTATGTTTATCCAACCGTCCTCCAACAAGGATACTCCAACGATCGTTCTTCCATTCGTTTTGCAGAAAAGCACTCTCGGTATGTACCTCTTGACGAGTCTTGCGATTATACCCTTTCATCTCATCTCGCAAATTATCATAATTATATTCGATACCGGCTGTTAAATCGGCAGGCATAAACAAACATTTATCGAAACTGTATATGTATTGAGTACCTGCCACGACAGTCAAGTCCTCCGTTTCGCCGTATGCGTTAAGATTTTGTTCCGTTCCGTAATAACTGTCCCTGCCGATATGCTGAGCCGAAGCATATACATTAACCCGATGTTTTTCATCGGGAGTAAACAGGCTATAATTCAAACCTCCTCCGTCGATAGAATGATTCAACTGCTCCGCTATATCGGCTTCGTGCGGCGGACGGTTCAGGCGATCGCCACCTCGTCGATATTCACTGATATGATGATATTCAAACGTTAGTTTGGAATAATTGCTGGTTCTCAAATAAGAGCGAAAGCCCAATGTCTGAGCCTTTAATTCGGGCAACTCTGTGAACCCGTCGTTATCGTGGTCGTAACCGCTTCGCTGACGATTCTGCCCGAAAATGTAAATACCGGCTTTATTATTGTCGGTTACGAGCGAAGCATTCAGCGAAGTGCTATTGTCGAAGTCGCCGCTTCCACCAATAGAAGTGATACTGTGCGCTATCGAACCGCTATTACGCAACGGTTCCTTCGTAATAATATTGATTGTCCCCGCTATTGCCGAAGCTCCGAATAATGCAGAACCTCCTCCCCGCATCACTTCCACTCGCTCTATCATATTGGCCGGAATCTGTTCCAACCCATATACACCCGACAATGCGCTGAATATGGGACGAGAATCCATCAATATCTGTGTATACGGACCGTCGAGCCCATTTATACGGACTTGTTGAAAACCGCAGTTTTGACAATCGTTCTCGACCCTGACACCCGGCTGAAAATTAAGGCCTTGTGCCAAAGAGTTGGAGTTGGTATTTTCAAACGTCTTTATATTCAAAACATTGACCAAAGTCGGCGCTAATTGACGTGTGGTTTCACTACGATTGGCAGAAACGACAACCCCGTCTAAAACAACGGCATCCTCTTCGATTTCAAAATCGATTTCCAAAGTCGTCCCCCTCCTCAGCGAAACCTTACGACGCTCTGTCTTATATCCTACGGAAGAGGTTTCGAGAAAGAAATCTCCCTCCGGCAAATTTTTCAAAAAATAGTGACCCGATGCATCGGTCATTACACCGATAGTCGTACCTTTCAAAACAACTGAAATATACGGTAAATGTTCTCGTGTGTTCTTATCCAATACATGGCCGACAATATTGATGTCCAAAGATTTCGATACGGCAGTTTCGGCACATAACTGCCCGGCACACCACAGGCATACCCATAATAATATATAATTCTTCATTTTTCGATTCTAAATAATAAAATACAATCTGTTGTCCCTACCTTGAAATAAGATAAGGACAACAACTCTTTTCTCCTAAATATATCATATTACAGAACCGAAACGGGCGGAGCTCGCAAACCATGAGCGCCCCATTTCTCGGAAATGAGACAGAAATATCTGGACGGGAAAAACAACCGACTGCAATAACCTCAAATCCGCAACCTATAGGGTTTAGTGGGATTTTGCTTGCAAAGCGACAAAA
>ERZ825670.84-NODE-84-length-125769-cov-10.274902_pt1 | contig 125769 bp, 137 predicted proteins | sample MGYA00519929_ERZ825670 | MGnify/ENA primary metagenome ERZ825670 (study PRJEB31778, sample SAMEA3449207) | human gut metagenome | biome: human gut; feature: human-associated habitat; material: faeces | place: United Kingdom | collected 2010/2012 ...
CTAAGAACGCTCTGGAATCATGCGCAAATGACGTTAAGATGCACTAAGACGACGATGCCTAGTACTGGCCGTCTTAGTGCAGTCCGAATCGTTCTGCGCCCCGGCGCCGGCTGCGGTAAACTCGGGTTCAAACCAGCCTGGAGACGGCATATGCCTTGAGTAATGCATCTTTCGGCCTCATCCAGATCTGACGTGTCAACAAACTGTCGTAAACCATTGCAATCAAGCCGGTCTCCTTGTCAACAAAATGGTTGCACGAGGTTTTGTTGACACCGTTTGCGCGAAATGCGTTCTCGCTCGTCCATCTCACTGTCAACATGCCATCCGCACCAGCCGAAACGGTCTGTCAACAAAATACCGGAAATCGTTGGAATCAAGCCGCAGAACGTGTCAACAAAATAGTTGTGCCGGAATTTGTTGACACGTTCAGCGGGCCGTGCCGTCGTCCGTACCGCCGAGACCGGTCGTCGTCGGCGCTTCTCCCGTGGTCGTCAGCGACATTGCGCCAGCATCATTCATTCAGCCGTGTCAACAAACTCCCGAAAACTATTGGAATCAAACCGTTTTCCTTGTCAACAAAATAGTTGCGACGGGTTTTGTTGACACGCTCCCGCTTGTGATCGTCGGGTAGAGCCGGCCTTCCCGTTCCATCACAGCTGACGCCCACACCGGCTGTGACGCGGTATGACACCCCTGCCCGGCTGACCGCGCACCACGTCGCGGCGGGACGATTCCGCCGGCGGTCGGCTGCATATCGGGCCGAAAGCGCATACCGTCCGCAACGCGTGAAACGCGCGTCCAAGCGCCGCTATTGCAGACGGAACGTCATGCTCGCAAAAGCCGCCATCTCCCCTGTACGACCCCAAAGAACGGCTCACAGAGGCGTCTGCGAGCTGGCCGCCCCCAGATCGCCGGCGACCAGCGACGCTTAGTACTGGTCGCCGAGACTGCCCGGTACGCCCTTTCGCCGGCGGCCAGCGGCGAGTTTTTGAGAGTCGTGCCTGATGTCAACAAGCGTCCGCGCCGATTTTGTTGACATCGTGTCGCGCCTGCCTGACCGACCCCCTGCCGGTTCGACGATGACCGGCGGCCATGATGGGCGAAGGATCTGCGGCAACGGCATTAAGTACCGTCTTTACGCGCGCGTATGCGAATACCCCATATTTTCCCCTATATACAACACCTCCAGAATCTTATGTTCTTAGTGTATTAATACGTGTAAGCCCTACTCTCCGTAGGGCTGAAGAGGTGCAATAAGATTATGAATCTTATTGCACCTTAACGTATCGATGCGCTAAGAGCAGCCCGGAATTACTGCCGAATGACGTTAAGATGCACTAAGATCGCAGCACTTAGTACTGGCTGTCAGAGACGACTTCGGACGCGCTTCGGCGCCGACGCCGGCGCGAAAGAGCGCGGTGCCAGCATTGCCCCCCCCCGCTGGGAGGTGTTCTCCGTAACGTTTCGACACCGCGTGTCAACAAACCCCCGCAAAGCGTTGAAATCAAGCGATTCTTCGTGTCAACAAATTATCCGGGCGGAGGTTTGTTGACACGCGGCGCCGATCAGACTGCGGCACGGTTGGAGATGCCGGACGTCGACCCGAACACCCATGTCAACAAACTCTTAAAACTGTTGGAAACAAGCCGCTCGGCATGTCAACAAAACCGGACGCACGGTACGCGCATAGACACCGGTATCAAGCAATCCAAACCGTCAAGGAGCACACAGCCATGGAACACCGCTTCAACCTCGCCTCCGACCCGTGGATCCCCGTCTACGACAAGAACCTCGACCAGAAGCTCGTCTCCCTGCGTGACCTGCTCGCCCACTCGGACATCTACCGCATCGACCTGAGCGACATCGCCCTGATGCGTTTCATCGCCGCCGCCCACTGGACGGTGCGCTACCGCGAGGGTGCGGGGCTGCCCATCGGCAAGCGGCTCCCCGCCGCGTGGGTGGACGACTATCTGGACCGCTGGCACGACCGCTTCGACCTGGAGGCCGATCCCACGCCACGCGCCACCAAGACCGGACGGCAGACCATCGTGGAGACTGCCGAGAGCGCGGCCGACGCCGCATTGCGCCTCATCCAACTGCGGTTCAAGCCGTTCGGCCTGCACGCCATGACCTGCGACGGGCCCCTGTTCCCCATGTTCGACGACCTCGATGTGCCCGCCATCGCCAACGACCGTCCCGTCTGGGAGCGCACCGGCCTGGAAGGCGACGCGCCGACCGGTCCGTTGGACGTGCTCACCTGGGAGTCGCGGCGCATCACGGCAAGCCGCACCAAGACCGGTCAGTACCTGCTCCTGGAGCGCGCCGACCGGCGGCCCGAAACCACGAGCCGGGTCTGGGCGTTCGACCCGACGCTCGCGCTCGACGAGGACGGACGGCCCTGTCCTGAGCCGAGCCGCGAGGACAAGCGGCTCGAATTCCCGATCGTGCCTACGCTCATCCTCTCCGGCGTGATCGCCCACCAGTGCGCCCGCCACCCGGACGGCGACGAGATCACCACCGCGTTCGGCGACGGATGGAGCGTGGATGTGGCGCCGAAGACCATGACCGGCGCCGGGCGGGTGGCGCTCCTGTTCGCCGAAGGACTGACCCGCATGGCCGCGCACACCGACAATCGGATGTACATCAAATGCATCAAGGAGACGTGGTGGAAAGTCGGCAAACACCTGTCCGGCGTGAACCTCAACGTGGATCACCGCATGGCGGTGCGCGCCCGTTCCGACCTGTCGCGCCAGCTGTCGCTCAGTCGCACGCTCATGCCACTGTCGCCGCTCGCCGCGCCCGCCAAGGCCCGTCAAGGCCGTCCCGGCGTGAAAGTCGTGCGCGAGGGCGGCGGCATGGCCCGCCGCGTATTCGACTCGATGGCCGACGCGGTACGCTGGCTTCAGGAACAGGGCCGCGAACGCGCCTGCCGGTCGGCGATCAGCCGTGCCGCCAGCCGGGGCGTGAACGCGTACGGCATGCGATGGGCGACGCTATGAACGACGGTGATTATCCGTATTTTGTCCACATTGCTCACGAAACTACAAGTATGAACGACCTTGAACGATTCCGACTGCAGACCTCGTTCGTCATCAAATCGGTGACGGCCGAGGAATTCAGGCGGTATGCGAAAACGTTCCGCGCCCACATGCAGGATACGAAGGGCATCGAGAACGTCGAGGTTCGTATCGGATTCGGCAAGCACATCGAAGTATCGTTCGACATCAAGGCTCGTTCATTCAGTGACGCGAACCTGCGCAGCGGCATGGGCGGCCGGTCATCCTGCGCGATCAGGTTGTCCGCACGACCCAATGGGGCATGATCTGGCCGATCGCCCCGGCGTCTACGTCGCCTCCACTGTCGAGGATGTCAGGAATGCCATCGAGGACATTCTCGGCATGGGCCATCGCATGCAGGCCGCGCTCGACCAGCTGATTTGACTCCTATAGGGTGGCGTGATGATCAATGCCAATGGGGTCGAACGCCGTATAGGAAAATGTGCGATGGAATTTCGTTCAGCAGGAAAATTGCAAATAATCCCAGAATTGTCAGGGATATAGGCCGCACCAGGAATTGCGGATTGCCCCCACGGCATGCGAATGACGGAAAACCCGGCGCTTATAGTACGATATCCGAATTCGAGTCAGAGATGACCCGACTTTCAGCATGAGTAGCGCATGGTCTTCCGATATCCTTTGGAATCCTCGTCGAAGGTGATGGTGAAACACCGCGTTAGTCTATCGATGACCTTATCGATACGCCTTCTGTATGACGGGTCTATAGGTTCGCCTTTCTGCGCGTCGGTGAACCCGTTTACATCGTCGGGAGAGATCAGGTCCGCCAGTCCTATGTTCGCGTGTTCCGGGGCCCTCGGTATCGGAGCCGCGTCAACGGTCGCGTTCATGTCTCTCAGATTCCCGCTCAGCGCATGGCCGAAACCGCAGTACGAGAACATGCCGCTCGCATGCTCTTTGATGACCTTCATGCCGGCCATGCGGCGAAACGCGGACAGTCCGCGGTCATTCTGGTCGAACGGGAAAAAGAACCCGCGCATCACCTCAAGTCCAGTGGACCCGTCGTCTAGTATGACACGATGAACATGATGACGAGTGAGAATGGCCCTGGAAAGCCACTCGTCATCGGATACCGTGGAAGGTAGCTCGCTGGTCATGATCGTCTGTCACCACGAGGTCGGGTCCTGATGGAAATGCCATAACAGCATGCGGGACTCCTTATCGCCCAGTGTCGTGAGTATCGGCGCGGGGATGCTGTCACGGGCGTTCCATATGGCGAACAGGTCATCGCATCCTTCAAGACTGGTGGATGATGCGATTCGAGTATTGCCCACTTCGATTTCGATGTCGTCTCCGCTCGGCAGATAGTAGGTGATGATGACCGTCCCTCTCGGGTTGGCATTCACGCAGGGTCTGATGCTGCTGTGTTCGTCAATTCTCGACAATAGTGCCCGTGTGTTGCGTATGACCGTTTGGGATGGGGCGAATGTGCCAGCTCCCGCCCATTCGTCGTGAAGATCCAGCAGGTCGATGTCGTTCGACAAGCATCTGAAACATGATGGAATCGCCATTCGCCTGGTCTTCCTTATTGTCTGTCAGGCGTTCCACTTGTCGAAACGGGAGCTGTCCGCCTCCAATACGACGAAATCCCCTGAGCCGTCGATGACGCCGATATACATGTCCACGCGGGTCACGACCGGACTGTGCATCAGCTCCGATTGGGCCGGGTCGGAGGGTTTCACGTCGATTGCGACCACGACGGCTGGCGCACTGTATTTCGGCAGCGGAAGATTGCGCATGTGAGCTTTCCAGCACACCAGGTCGCCGACCTGGAACCGGCCGTGTTCACCGTACGCTTTGCCAGCGGAAGCCAGTTCTTGGGCATAATTCGGCTTCGCCACCAGATTGTCGTAATCCGCCATCGAGGCGTCCTGTTCATCATCCATCATGAGGATATGTCCTTTCGTATTATTCCGGGGCTGACATTTCTCCGTCTCATGGATAGGCCCATCACTAATACGTATATGCAGATCACCTGATTGTCCGCGGCAGTGTTCAGACAGTGGTGCAAGCAGCCTGCTTCGGCGCCGTGGCGCTCAGTTCCTCGCTCAGTGCGGTCACGACTTTCGCATCCGCCACCTGCTCGGCCGTCACGCGCTTCGCCTCGCTCGCGTTTTCGACGGTCTGCTCGTAGGTCTTGCGAGCCTTGTTCGCCTGAGTCAATGCGCTCTCGCATTTGCTCTGCGCCTCAGAGAGTGCCTGAGCGGCCGCGTTACACCTCCACACGACCACACCGACCGTGACGCTTACGACCAGCACGACCGCAATGATGGCGGCCACAATCAGAGCGGCCTTGTTCTTCTTCCCTTCGGAAGGGTTGGGGACGGGAGGCATTGCCGTTGTGATACTCATGATTGTTCTCTCTTCTGTTACATGGCGTTCTCGACTGCCATATTACGCGACCTGAATATCTTATATATAGTGAAGCCCTCCCCTAGTGTAGGAGAGGGCTTCACTATAAGGAAGACATGAAGAGATCAGCCGATGCCGCAAGATTGGCCTTCTTTACAAGCGGGGCCAGTATGAGAGCCGTCATCTTTACCGTGGGGACCAACGTAACCGTGCGGCATATCTCCGTCAGAACTGGAACCTCCGTTATTACTGGATTGCTTCTTAGGCGTATACGAGTACTTGTACCTGTTGTTGCCGTAGTTGCGGTTCGACGAGTAGCCCGAGTACGAGGACTGAGCCTTCTTCTGAGCCGCTGCTGCCGCAGCGGCCGCGTCGGCCTGCTGCTTCGCGCTCACCGCGTCGTTCACGCTCTTCATGGCCTTGTCCAGATCGGAGCCGGCGTCGCTCATCTTCCTGGTGTCCGTTCCCTTGCCCGCTTCGGCTGCCGTGTTGATCGCCTGGGTGAGTTGGGCGCGGGCTACATCGTCCGGGGTCTTGCCTTCGGAGTCCTTGAGCAGCTTGCGGCCCGCGCCCTCCTTGTCAGAGAGCGCCTTGCGGGCATCGTTCAGGGTCTTCTCGTCCCTGGACTTGCTCACGTTCTCGGAAGCGGTCTTCACGTTCGCCTCGTGCGTCGTGTACCATTTCACCTGAGAAGTCAGCTTGTCCGCAGCAGCGTTCAAGCCGTCCGTGTCAGTCACGGTGCAGGAGAGCGTCTTCGGCGCGGTGGCGTTCAGCTCCTTGCTCAGTGCGGTCACGACCTTCGCGTCCGCCACCTGCTCGGCCGTCACGCTCTTCGCCTCGCTCGCGTTCGCGACAGCCTTCGCGTACACGCTCTTCGCCTTGGTCACGCTTGCCAGCGCGTTCGAGCACGCTTCCTTCGCGGCTTCGAGCTTCGCGCTCTCACCGCGCCTCCACACGACCACACCGACCGTGACGCTTACGACCAGCACGACCGCAATGATGGCGGCGATGATGAGAGCGGCCTTGTTCTTCTTCCCTTCGGAAGGGTTGGGGACGGGAGCCGGCTCCTGGGTCACGCTCCCGTCCATGCTGTTGTTCACAGTAGTCATCTTCGGTTATCCTTGTCTTCCACTTCGTCGCCCATCATCCCACACGGCGTTGACGCACGCGGGATGACTGCGGTGGCTTGATAATAGTTTCCGCTTGTCCCAAAGATCCGCTCCCATCACCGGCATGTGACGGAGGGTGCTATGGCCTCGTACCCATCCCATGCGTCCGCAACCCTTTCATGTCCTTTCCGTTTCGCGCATAGACACCTATCGGATGCGGGAGAGACCCGCTCCCCCGCCCGCGCCGCTTTCTTATCCCGGCGCGCGCGGGATGCGATAAGGAAGGGAGACCTGTATGGGTTTCAACATGGATTGGCTTAAACGCGGCCGTCATGAGAGCGTCGCGTCGGTCAGGCGCAAGGGCCGCCGCCTGTTCTCGCGCACGACCGCGTTGCTGACCGCGGGCGCGATGCTCGCGGGTGGCGGCGTGCTCGCGTTCGCGGGCGGCGGTTCGGGTTCCGCCGGTGGTGGTGGCGGTGACGGCGGCGGCAACTTCTGGCAGGGCTGGGTCTATAAGGACAACAACGACGGCGGTTGGGGCACGGGCCTGGCGGCCGTGCAGAGGGCCGTCAAGTCCGCGGGCATCGAGTGGGATTCGACGGGTCCGGCGAACACGTATGCGACCCAGGCGTTGAACGAGGCGAAGACGGAGTGCTCGACCCGTTTCGACCAGGCGCACCCGGATCAGAGAGGCAGGGCGAACTGCCGTGTCGTGGGCGTCGGCTTCGTGGCCTACAAGGCGTCGAACAACAAGTGGACCTACCAGGGTGTCGCCACCGCGTCACGCTCGTACTGGCATGACAATTGGTACAACAAGATTGCCAATGGAAATACATGGCGCAACAATGGAACCGAATATACGACCGCTCAGGCCTTTAATGATGAGAAGTCTATGACAGTCGACAAGCTCGCGGAGAAGGTCTTCGGCGACGCGGGCAAGACCTCGATCTCGGTCATCATGCTCAACCAGTACGAGCCGGGCGGCGTGCCCTCCTACACGCTGGGCGTGACCACGAAGGCCGCGTCGAACGGCGCGAGCGTCGGCTCCAACACCGCCGTGCACGATGTCATCACCACGACCGGCGGGCAGAGTGGCATGAACGTCACGGCCAACGTGAGCCTGCACTACGACGGCCACCCGGCAGGACTCTACAAGGCCGCGAAAGCCACGCAAAGCGTGGCCGTGTCGACCGCCGGGGCGACGAACAGCCCCTCGTTCACGCCCGCCAACTTCGGCATGAAAGAAGGCTGGGCCGAGGGCACGTACTGGTTCGACGTGCAGGTCGCCAAGCAGGGCAACATGAGCGCGGCCGTGGACACGCCCGACCGTGAGGCGTCGGAGACGTTCACGCTCAAGGCCATACCGCCCGACAAGCCCCATAAGACGATCACGCCGGGCACGAGCGCGGACGGCATGACCAACCGTACCACCATCCGGTTCGACACGGGCACGGGCGGCTACAGGGCCACGATCCGCGACGTGATCGACCCGCAGGGCGTCACCTACACGGTCTCCAATTTCAAGCTCATCGACACATCCGACAACAACAAGGACGTGAGCGCGCAGTGGACCATCGGCTTCGACAAGACGGCGAACACGGTGAGCGCCGTCTGGAAGGGCAGGTTCATGCCCAACAAGCACACGCTGGAGTTCAGCTTCGACGTGACCGTCTCCAAGCCCAAAGGCGATCCGGTCAAAGACAAGGCCGACTACGCGTGGAACCAGAACCCGGCCGTGGACACCGAATCGCGCGAGTTCCCCACGTTCAAGCCGAACCCGGACAAGAGCTGGATCCTCTACCAGGACGGCAAGTGGGCCGCGGTCATCGACCCGGACGAGTCGAACAAGACGGGCGCCGACGACCACGTGTTCCTCGACGGCGACAAGGTAGGCTCCGTGGTCAACGGCACCATCGGCGCCAACCTCGCCCAGACGCCCACCACGCTCACCCTCACGGACGACTGGTCGAAGGCCGCCTACATCTTCAAGGCGGACGACGTGAAAGCCATGCGCGTGTACGAGGCGGACGCGACGACCGACAAGCAGTCGTCCGTCACGGACATCGTGAACACAGGCAAGGACGTGACCGCCCAGTGGACGATCACCGTCAACGGGTCGAAGGCCACCGCCACCGCGAACAGCGAGTACCTGGCCGGCCTCAAAGGCCTGAAAGCCCCCAAGCAGGTCACGCTGCTCATCCCCGGCATGATCAGCTTCGCGTCCGGCAAGGGCGCAAGCCAGGTGCGCAAGGACTTCGGCAAGAAGCCCGGCGACGAGCTGACGTTCTGCACCGCGCCCCGCGACACGGCCGGCGCGAACGGCGCAAGCCTGACGAACAGCGGCTCGCAGACCTTGAACGGGGCCGTCGAGCAGACCAACGAGCCGAAGATCTGCGGCTACGTGCCGCCCGTCGTCAAGGACGTGATCGGCGAAGGGTCCGAGGGCGGCGACCAGGCGAGCGTGGACGGCAAGGTCGTCTACCCCGGCCAGAAGGTCGAATACCAGCTGACCACCCAGCCCAACCTGCCCGCAGGCCTCGCCTACACGGTCGGCAAGGTCGCGTTCACCGACACGTATGACCAGTACCTGACCCCGGACAAGCAGACCGTCGAGATGATGGACCTCGCGTCCGGCAAGGTGGTCCCGAAAACCAAGTACGACACCAAGTGGGACGAGGCCAAGCACCTGTTCCAGCTGACCGTCACCGACCAGGCGCTGCTCGAAGAATGGAAGGCGGGCGCCAACCCGCGCGTCCAGATCCGTTTCGAGGGCACCGTGGCGAAGGACGCGCCCGGCGACCACAAGGTCAACAACCAGTGGATGCTCACCCTGAACAACAGCCTCACCCCCTCGAACGAGGTGTTCAACCTGCCGCCCAACTTCCAGCCGTCCAAGGCCGACAACCAGTCCGCCGAGCAGGGCGATCCGACGATCAGCATCGACGGCAAGACCCTGATGATGGGCGACACCGGCCAGTACGTCGTCACCCTCGACGCCAGGCAGAAAGACCAGGCGTACAAGGTGTGGAGGCTCGGCATCAGCGACGACTACGACGACGAGTACGTGGACGTCGACCCCGCGAAGATCGAGGTGCTGGGCGCCGACGGCAAGGACTACACGAAGGCGTTCAACATCCAGGTCAGGGATGGCGTCGCCTACGTGTACGCCAGGACCGTGGACACGAAGGTGCCCGCGACCGGCGAGACCGTCAAGGGCGACCCGCAGCCCGAGGACCTGAAGGCCTACGCGGCGAACACCACGCATGACGCGTTGAAGGATCCGGCCATCGACCAGACGCTCCTCGGCCAGACCTACCAGGTGATCCTGCCCTACAAGGTCATCAAGGTCACCGACGGCTACGTGGTCAAGAACACCGCGACCCAGCTGGTCAACCAGGTGTCCAAGACCACCAACCAGGTGTCCAACCCGTTGAAGCCCATCAACCCGGTCAAGGATGTGGTCGTCAAGGTGAACGGCGCAAGCGCGAACGGCAAGAGCGTCTACAAGGACTCCACGTTCCTGTACCGGCTCGACAGCTCGGTCATCCCCGCGAACCGCGCCTACCAGACGGTGAGGAACTGGAGCATCAGCGACCAGCTCGACCCCGCCTACGACAAGCTCACCGGACAGTGGGCCGTGTACGCGGCCCACGACCTGTACCAGGACGGCAAGGTCATCGCCAAGAAGGGCGACCGCATCGCCGGCAGCGACTTCGACTCCTCGAAGCTGGGCGGCGACCTGTTCGACGCCACGCTCGACCCGGCGACCGGCGCCACCGAGATCCGCGCCACCGACCTGTACTTGCAGCTGGTGAGCGCGGACGAGGCGCACGAGCAGGCGTGGACCGCCTACCTGCAGTGCACGCGCGTCAAGACCACCGACCGGCATGAGAACGTGTTCACCGAGCACTACAACGGCCACTACGCCCAGTCGAACATCGTGTGGACCCGCACCCCCGACCTCACCCCGAGCCTCAAGATCGAGAAGTGGGACGAGAAATCCGGGTTCCCGAAGGGCGACCGCGACGACATCAAGGACGCGCTCGACAACACGAAGGACGGCACGGTCATCGTGTTCACGATCACGAACACCAGCCGGGACGAGGATGGTCACGGCGCCTGGTTCCGCGCCAAGGACCTGAAGCTCACCGACCGTCTGACCGCGGGCACCGGCACCGTCACCGACCTCAAGTACCCCGACGATTGGGATACGCTCGTGTTGAAGCCCGGCCAGAGCGTCAACGTGAAGGGCACGCTCAAGGGCATGACCGGCACCACGCACTCGGACCGCGCATCCGTGACCGGCACGCCGCTGACCGAATGCCCCGTCCAGGACGGACACCCGTTCGACCCGGACACGGACGCGACCGGCGAGATCCCCGCGGGATTGAAGCAGGTGACCGTGGACGGCGCGACCCGCTGCGCGAGCGGCGAGGTCACCTCGAACACGGATGACTGGCACGGCAAGCGCCAGCCCCTGTCCACCACGGGAGCCGCGATGATCGGCGTGATCGGCGTCATGATCGTCCTCATGACGGTCGGCGACATCATCCTGATCGTGCGCCGCGGCGTGCGTTCGGATCGCGAGGCCCCGCAGCACGCGGCCTGACCGATAACGGCATGACGAACGCCCCCATGCGAGACCCGTACAGGCCTCCCGCATGGGGGCGTTCGTCATGTCCGCCGCGCCGATAGACTGGAATCGCCCACACGATGAGGTACGGAACCTGAAAAGCATCGTCGACCGCAGACGGGCGGAACGCGGGTATGGTGTTGCGTTGTCCCAGGAAGGAGGGGCACATGATTCTCGCCTGGCAGGATGCGCGGCGCAAGGCGCAGGAGACCTTGGACCACTATTGGGACGGAACGTTCCCGGTAAGGGTGTCGGCCATCAGCAAAAAGATGGGCGTCACTCCATACAGGGCGACGCTGCCTATGGGCGTGTCCGGCATGATCATCAAGGAACAAGGGCAGGAAGCCCGTTCTTACGCGGATGCCAACGAGTCCGAGGAGCGACGCAGGTTCACGCTCGCCCATGAGCTTGGGCATTACGTCGAGCGGGTCACGTTGGCCGAAGACAACGACTTCGCCTTCAAAGACAAGCGCGAACCCGGCCAGTACAATCTGCACGAGTTCTACGCGGACGAGTTCGCGGGTTCGCTGCTCATGCCAGAGAAGCCGTTCATGGCGATGGTCAACGAGGGCAGAAGCCTCATCGAGATCGCCGCGCGGTTCGGGGTGTCCCTCGCCGCCGCGAGGAAGAGAAAGGAACGGTTGACCATCAACCCGCCCGAGCAGGTGGGCGACGTTGACTGACCTGTCGAAGCAGAGTTCCGAAGGCCTGACGGGCGTGGACCCGTCCGACGATGACGTCGCCGACATCGAGAAACGGGTTCGCGGCGCCTATGCTCAGGAACTGGAGGACGCCATCAGATACCGGAGAAGGTTCTTCTGGTGGGGCGTCGGCATCACCAGCGTATGCGTATCGGCGTCAATCGGCATGATCGTGTTCCTTGTACTGCAGGACGTTTACGAGACCCCCGTGGGCGTGGCGTTCATCGGCGGACTCGCCGTCGAGGTGGTTGGCGTGGCCGTCGTGATAGCCAAATACCTGTTTCCCGATGGCGGGGCGACTTCAAATAGGCTCTTGGCTCCTTCCGTCTCGGAAGAAGATGACGCCTGATGTCCCCATGCGGGACCCGCACGGGCCTCCCGCATGGGGGCGTTTGTCATGCCATTTGATGCCGATAGACTGGAAATGTTCACACGATGAGGTTGGATGGAACCATGAGAATGACCATCGAAGGTATCGGCAAAGTGTCTTCAGCCACCGTCCCGTTGGACGGGATCACGGTCGTCGCCGGAGAGAACAACACCGGCAAAAGCACGATAGGCAAGGCGCTGTTCGCCATGGCCGACGGCTGCTACGACCTGGAACAGCGCATGATCGAACGAATACGACGACATATCGTCTTCGCCGTCAACTCCCAGTTGCCCCTGACAGGCGACGAGTCCCTTGGCTCCCGGCGTAAGACGACGGCCCGCGTCGCTTCGCTGGTCGAAGACTATCTCAATCATGGCGACGGGGATGCGGACGGCCTCATGCAAACACTGCGCGACAATGACATTCCGCTGCCGAAACCGGACAGGGTGTCGTCCATCGCCGAACAGGAGATGTCCCGCACGCTCCCCGAGTTCGCCGCCAGCCAGATCAGAAGCCGGCTTAACGAATTGTTCCACGAGGACCCGGTTCCCAGAATCAGCGGGCATGGCCGCACGTGCTCGCTGACTTTGACGGGAGACCAGCCGCTCGCCGACTATCAGATGGACGGGGGCCGGATATCGTTTTCCGGCGAGTCGATGGGCTCCATGAACACGGTGCTCATCGACGACCCTCATCTGATCGACGACATTCAGGACGACGACCCGAAGCGGTGGGGCGTCGCGTTCCGTTCGCGCTGGAACAATTCATCCGTGCTGAACGCAATCACAGGCGAGGCTCTTCGTTTTGCCGACGACGACATGGAACCCGACTCGGCAGCCGCTGTCATAGTCCAAGATATCCGCGATATCATCCACCTGCGTCTTGAAGGCGATGACCGCAATGGCAACATCCTGGACGACACCCTGTGCCTCGACCCTGACGTGCGCCTGCGGGAGGCGAACACGTCCATGGGCGCGAAATCGTTCCTGACCGTCAGTCAGCTGCTGTGCCATGGCGTCATCCACCGGGATACGATCCTGATTCTCGACGAGCCGGAAATCCACCTGCACCCGCAATGGCAGATCGACTACGCCCGGCTCCTGGCACGTCTCGTCCACGACCTTGACGTCCGTCTGGTCGTGACCACCCATTCCCCGTATTTCCTCGACGCCCTGCACGTGTACGCACGCGCGTACGGCATGGCCGAAAGGTATCAGGTCATGCTTCCCCAGCCCGGTGACAATGGCGCCGTCGAGTTCCACGAGAGCAGCGAGAGCGAGCAGGCGGCGTATCTTGCCCGCATGGCCGAACCGTTCCGCCAACTCGCCCAGATCAAAGACCAGATGGCCGCCGGATTGGACGTGCTGTGAAACAGGCGCAAGTGGATGCGGGCCTGCGCGACCGGCTGCGTGAGTTCACGCAGGACACCACGAGGCTCAGTTCTCCGGGCGACGGGGAGACGTTCATTCCGGGCGCCGGTCGTATCGTACTGGCCGCCGGTGGAGCGGGGCGAGCCGGCGGGCTTTCTGGGCTGTGTCATCAGGCATCACCGTCCGCGTCGGCTTCCGTGTAGTACACGTATTCCAGGCTGGACTCTTCGAGCATGCGCTGCAGGCCTTCAAACCCCTCCTCGTTGTAGGTTTCGGCGATCTCCTCGCAGCCTTCGTCCCCCATGTTGCCTTGCAGGATGTAGGCGGGTTCCATCCATTTGGGTTCATGGTCGAATGTGTTGCGCCAGACGTCCGCGGGCAGGTATCCGAGGTCGCCGAGATGCCACAGGGGTTCGTTCGGCGCGAAGTCCTCGTACTTGTAGTGGGGTCGGAACTTGGCGTCGATGCGCCGGACCATGTCGTTGACCTGCTGCGCGTCGATGGTTTCCGGCTCGCCGAGCGCGGGCAGGGCGCCGCCCCCGGCGTGGGTCGAATCGTATTGGCCGCCGGTCGAGCCAGGGCTGCCGGCTGGCTTTCTGGGTTGTGTGCTCATTTTCCGGCCATGCGCGTGACGCATGGTACGCGTGCGCATAGTCGAATGCAGACCACAATCCGACCATTACAGGGGGCGCATCATGGATGCCACGCTCATGCTGATCATCGCCATCATGCTCGTCCCCTCGCTGGTCATCATCATCGCCGGACACCTGCCGGACGCGGGGCCGGACGGAAAGGACCATCATGACCGACAGTGAACACCAGGAGTTGCGCGTCATCTCCAGCACGCCCGTGATCGTGGGCGAACCCGAGGCGGTCACGCAGCCCGACCTGCCGCGCGCGTTCAACGGGTATCAGACCGGCGCCGTGGACGCGCTGATCGCCGACCTGAGCCGTCGTATCCGCGAGCTGGCCTCGCAGGTCGCGGCAGGCCGGGACCGCGAGGCCGTCCTGCAGACCCAGATCGGCCAGCGCGAGGAGAAGATCCGCGCCCTGAGAGAGGAACGCGACAAGGCCGCGCATGATGCGGACAACCCGTGGGAGGCGGTCGGCTCGGCCGCCCAGCAGGTCGTCAACGCGGCCCGCGCGGACGCCAAGCGCACGCTCGACGAGGCCGGCAAGCGACGCGACCAGCTGCTCGCCCAGGGCGAGAAGGCGGTCGAGGACGCGAAGGCTCGGGCGGCCGAGACCACAGCCGAGGCGGACGAGACCGCACGGCGGACGGTCGAGGACGCGAAGGCCAAGGCCGACCATCTGCTCCAGGAGGCGGACGAGCATACGGCCGCGGCCCGCGCCCAGGGCGAGCAGCTGATCCGCGACGCGCAAGGCCAGGCGGAGCGCATCATCGCCGAGGCGACGGCGAAGGCGGACGAGCAGGAGAAGCGCGAGCAGGACGCCCGCGACTCCTATGCGGATATCCGCGCCCGGCTCGTTGAACTCGCGAAGGCGATGGGCGAGGTCAAGTGAAACGCACGCAGTACGTGAACGAGGCGGCCTGGCGGGCGATCATGCGCCGGGCCGCCCGACGCCCGCATGTCATCCCCGCGGGCGCGACGCCGTTTCAGGCGCGGCTGAGACAGAGAAACATGTTCTGACCTTCGAAACCGCCGCCCTTGCTTTCGGACGCATGGTAATATATGTAACGAAAGAGGACATCAAGAGGTGATCACATCATGCCGAAACCAACAACCGCGGATATGCTCATGCCCATCTGGCGCGCATGGCACGGCATCATCCCCGCCTGGGCGGCCAAACAGAAGGGCGTGAAACCCAACACGCTCGCCGCGTGGGCACGCAGGAACCCTGACGTCGACCATCTCGATCACGGCGTATACGCATGGTACCCCGACAACGACGACGCCGAAAACATCGACTGGGATCTGACCAGATTCGCGCGCGCACTGGCCTACGCGGGGCCGGATGCCTACCTGTGGGGGCCGACTGTATTGGAACTCAACCACATAGGCACATACACGAGCCGTAATACCTGCATAGCCACGCCGACACGTAGACGGGTCAAGCAAGGCGTCACATGGAAAACCACCGTCACGCCCGCCTCGGATACCATATACGGCATGCCTTCGCAGACCGTATTCGAGGCATTGACATCATCCCGCGGCATGTTCGACGACGATAAATACCGACAGGCACTCGACGATGCGGTCAATCGGCACCTCATCGACGACACGCAACGCAAGACGCTGGAGGCGAACATCCTATGATCGTCTCCAGCCGACTGTCCGCGAAAAAACTCCGCCGAAACATGGATCGGCTCATCCAACAACTGCCCGTACAGCAACAGGGCATCGCATGGCAGAACCTCGACAATGCGATCTTCTCCCAATTCCTCGATGGCATCGCCGTCATCAAGGGAGGCGCATCGCTCGCACTGAGATACCCCCTCGAACAAGGAAGAACATCAAGGGACCTTGATGCGACCGTCACGGACAGCATGAACATGTTCATCGCCATCTTGAAAAACCGGCTTCGTGAAGGAGTCAACGGCTTCACCGGCAGCGTCGAACCCCAGTACAGAACAGACAGCCGCGGCATGAAGACCGGCATGAGGCCGTTCACCGTCAGACTACTCTACAATGGGGCGCCGTTCACCACCATCGACTTCGAAGCATCCCCCGATCATAGTGGCACCAACAGCAACGCGCGGCCGTCAATCAGCGCAGACACGCGAAAGCTCCTCGACCGACTGGGGTTGCCAATGCACTCTCCATATGTCGCGGACCCGCTGGACATACTCGCCGACAAGCTGCACGCCATATCAGACCCGACTCAGCATCGCGGACGCGACCTTGCCGACATCACGACCATTCTCGTGCACGAACCCGTTCTTTCGCTCGTAGACCTACGTGCGCGCGTACGCAACGTCGAACTCCACGAAACCGCATTCCCCCACGAGGTCCGACAAATCACACCCTCCCCCGACATAATCGAAGCCATGAGCATCGCCTTCCGCAAATCGGGAACACCCCTTGATTTCGATGAATGCCTACACATGACACGACTGCTGCTCGAACAGGTCGACGAGCAATGCCGCGACCGATGGCTGGACTCCTGGCAGGACGTGCTCGACCGGGAACAGGCATGGCGGGCGTTCGACCCGGCACGACTCGACGGCTCGCCCCGTCACGGCATGCAGCCGCGCAAACCGGCCGGAAGCCCGAACAGTACGGGCGGACAGTACGACTCACTCCAGTGAGCGGAAAAACCCGTCCGCGTCATCGACAACCAACGCGGGGACACCCAACGAGCGTAACCGTTCCAGCATCGCCTCCTGCAACACGCGCGCCCGGCCTCCCGGACGCTTCACCTCCACGAACCAGACCCGACCACCCGGCAGCACGACCAGCCGATCCGGCATGCCCGCCCCGCCGGCAGCCAGTTTGACGGTCAGACCGCCATGCCGGCGCGCCAGCACATCCAGACGCCTCTCCACACTCGATTCTCTCACCGAAACCATCGACGCCTCCGCTTCTCCCCCCTGCCGGTCGGCTCGGGCAACGCCTCCAAAAACCGGGCCGCATCCGACCGGCCCAACGCCCGTTGCACCGCCACATCCTCGATTCGCGCCAGACGCGCGCACATCTCCCCATCCAACTCATGCGTGGCCGCCAACGCCGCCACCACCGGCGCGCTCTCATCCCACGACAGGTCGTCCACCAGATCCGCGGGCAGGTCGGGGCGCATCGCCACCATCACCCGCACGTTCACGCTCTCATCACGCGCCAGCGAACGCAGCACACGATCAGACAGGCCTCGCATGCGCGCCACCTGCACGCGCACCGGCTCCAGACGAGAGTACGCCTCCACACCCGGATCCGCCCTGCCCGCGCGCAACGCGCACACCACACTCCACCATTCACGATCATCCATACACACATGCCGTGCGTCACGCGCATAGCCCCTATCAGGATGCGGGGACGCCCCGCACCTCCTTCAAGGTTAGGAGACGAATGTGAAGACCACATCAACCAGGATCATCGGCCTGACGCTGGCCGCCGCACTGACCGCGACGCCCACCATCGCGCTCGCCGATACCACCACGCCCGATCCGGGCGACACCACCCCGCCCGCCGAAAACACCCCCAGGGAGGCATTGACCCAGCTTGTCGGCCAGGCGGACACGTGGGCCAAGACCGACGCGTACACGACGCTCGACGAGACCACGAAAACCGAGTTCGACTCCACGCTCGCCCAGGCCCGCACCATGCTCGACGACACGGCCGCCACCGAAACGCAGCTGACCGACATGGCCGCCACCCTCAACAACATCTACCTGAAGGCAAGCCGCGTCTGGAAGATCGGCAAGCTCACGCTGGGCCGCGGCAAGGACGGCACGCTCACCCGCGACCTGACCATGGACACCACGCCGAAAGGCCTGACCGCCACCACGGACGACAACGCGAGCGTCACCCTGACCAAAGGCGACACCGAACACCCGTCCTTCGGCGTATCCGTCACCGAATACACGTTCGCGGGCGACACAACGACGCCCGCCATGCATGTCACCGTCACCGTCGGCTCCACCATCGGACTGAAAGACCCGGACGGCGGCAAACAGGCGTTCGCATGGAACAAGGACAAGAACCAGTGGACGCTCGACCTCGACCAGGATCTGAAACTGGACAAGACGAACACGCCCGAAACGAAGACCATCACCCTCACCAACGGGGACACGGCGGACATCACCTGGGGCAAGGTAACGGAAAGCAAGCCCGACAAGGGCGCCGGCATCCTGTTCACCGCAACCGGCGCCGCAACCGGCACACTCAAGGACGGGACCGCATGGACGGTGAACGTGACCGCGAAACGCACATGGGACACACACCTGACCGTCAACCTGACCCGCACCAGCGCCGACGGCACCACCACGATCACCCCGCTGGGCGCCGCAGACGACGCGGCCACGCTCGCCGAGACGATCACCGGCAAGCCCCTGCCTTACGGCCAGGTGGGCGACGCGTACGCGCTCGACCTGAACGACAAGGGCGCGGACCTGACCGATGCCACGGTCACGCCCGGACTGGATGCGAAAGGCGAACGCACGTGGACCGTGAAACTCACATGGACCGACAAGACCGGCAAGGAACAGTCGAAGACCATCGCCATCACCCAGGGCTTCGAGACGGCGCCCAGGCAGAGCGCGAACCCGGACGCCGCGCTTAAAAGCCTGTTCGTCAACGGCAGCCCGATCAGCGGATGGGACCCGGACACGCTCGATTACACGATCGTCGCAAAAGGCCAGGAACGCTACCAGGTCAGCCCACAGGCCGCCGACGGGCAGACGGTCAGCGCCGGGGACGTGCGCCAGACCATGTACACGACCGTGCAGGAGTGGACGGTCACCAAGAACGGTCAGTCCCGCACCTACACGGTCACCGTCGTGCGCCCGCACGACAAGCCCACCGCCGACGAGGCGTTCACGCCCGCCGACCCCAGGGACGCGGACGGCGTGAGCGTCGCACCCACGCCGGGCGAGACCCGGCTCAAGTCGGTCGGCTACATGCTCGACGGCAAGTACGTCACCGCCGACAAGGACGACTACCAGGTGCCCGAGCATGCGACGCTCGCCTACGCCTCATACGCAGGCCAGCATGTGGTCGTCACCTCCATCACCCGCGTCAAAGGCATGACCTGGCGCTACGAGTTCAGCGTGCTCAGCCCGGACGGCACGCGCACCGGCACGCGCACGCTCACCGTCACCTACCTGACCCAGGCCACGCACGCGGCGGGCCTGACCGGCGTGAAATTCGACGGGACCGTCCTGACAGGCTTCCAGCCGGACAAACACGAGTACACGGTGGACGTGGCGAACGCCGACCGGTATGTCATCACCCCCCTGTTCGACGGGACGGGCGGCATGAGCGTCGCCACCCACAAGGACGGGCGTGACGCGACCGTGACCGCAGTCAGCGCCGACGGCCTGACCACCGTCGTCTACCGGTTCCACGCGCGCACACGCAACACGCTCGCCTCCACCGGTTCGGCGACGCTCACGCTCGACGTGTTCAGCCTGCTCTCCCTGCTGGCCGGACTGGGATTGCGCATGCGGCGCCGCTCCTAGACCTGTTTCGAGGCGGCGACCATGAGCGCGCACACGCCTGACGCCTCCTCGAAGCTCAACGGGCCGCCCAGACGCCCGACGACACGGCACCCGCCTTCGATGGCGGCTCGGTCGTCGGGCGTCATGCGTTCCAGGACCCGGCGCGCCCGATCCAGCGTTCTCAAGTCGTCACGGCAGCGCGCGGCCGCATCGAACACGTCCACCAGGTCGGCTTGACGCAGATCCCGCGCCGCCTGTTCGCTCACATTCGTCATGCCCGCACCCCATGCGTCACGGCCGGTCGAACACGGTGAACAGGTCGGGCATGCGCCAGCCCGCCGACGAGGCGAATCCCATGGCGCGCGCGACCCGATCCATATCGCCGCGCATCCACCCCGGCTGGGCGGGCGCCGTGCCGTGCGGCCCGTGCCCGTCCCCGGCGCGCAGCGTGTCCGCCCAGTCGCGGGCGAGACCGGCATGCATGCGCGGATACGTGGCGCTCAGGCCGGTCAGCGGGGACAGCAGTCCGTCATCCGGGTCGGCGGCCAGCCAGGTCACATGCACCCTCTCGCAGCCCGGATGGGCGAGCACGCGCGCCCACCGGTCGAATTTCGCCTGCAAGGCCTGGTTGGCGCTGGCGGTCAGTTCGATGCAGTCGATGGTCTGGGAGAAGACGATCAGGTCGGGACCGCCCATGCCCATGGCCTCGTCGTGGCAGATGAGGTCGAACCGCCCCCATGCTTCGCCGAGCGTGTCGTATCCTTTGTCGTTGGCGGCGATGGCGAGCCTGGTGCAGATGAGGTTGTGCCGGTCGTATTGGCGCATGCCGCGCAGGGAGCCGGGCGCGAACGACGCCATCCACATGGGCGGCACGCCCAATTGTCTGAGGTCGCGTTCGATACGCCGGTGTTTGGGCAGTCGCACGGCCATGAACGACGCGTAGCGGGGGGTGACCGCCTGTCCGCCGCCCACGTTGATCGGATAGCCCACGTCGATGAGGCCCAGGGCGAGCAGGTCCATCCACGTGAGCGCGTCGGCCCGTTGCGGCGCCCTGGGGTCGAGGTCGTGGAGCTGGCCGGTGGTGGCCGTCCGGTATTGGTGGACAAGGCGCAGCAGGGCCACGTAGGTTTCCATGTGAGCGGTGAATCGCCGTTCGGCGTCGTCGCGTGGCGAGGCGTAGAACGGCGGGTCGGGGTTCAGTGCGCTGTCCCACCAGTTGAGGCTGCTGCCGGCCTGCCACCACTGCGGGTCGAAAGGGTCGAACGTCATACCGACCGGCTATGCGCGTTCTCGGGCAGCCAGTATCAGGGCGATGACAGTAAGTACTGTCTTTACGCGCGCGTATACGAATACCCCATATTTTCCCCTATATACAACACCACCAGAATCTTATGTTCTTAGTGTATTAATACGTGTAAGCCCTACGGGGAGTAGGGCTGAGGGGGTGCAATAAGATAACGCATCTTATTGCATCTTAACGTATCGATGCACTAAGAACGCTCTGGAATCATGCGCAAATGACGTTAAGATGCACTAAGACGACGATGCCTAGTACTGGTTGCCGAAACCATATCCGGCACACCCTTTCGCAACCAGTATCGGCGACGACTCGAAGAGGCAACGCGGCCGCCGGAATCCCGAGAACAGCCATGTCAACAAACGCTCTGCGCGACATTTGTTGACACGTCACGCGTACCGTGACGCATAGGTAGCGGACATGACTACTACAACAACAGACAAACCCACCCGACTGCTCTGGATGGACGTAGAGACCACCGGACTCGACACCCAGCATGACCGCATTCTCGAAATCGGCCTCATCGTCACCGACGACAATCTGACCCCCTTGGACGAAGGCTTCCACTCGACCATCCGATACTCGGGCGAGACCAGCGAGTTCATCACCGCCATGCACACTCCCAACGGACTGCTCGCCGAATGCGCGGCGCCCGGCGCACCCACGCTGCTGGAAGCCGGCGAACAGGCCCGCGCCTACGTCTCCCGCTGGCTGGAATCCTCCCGGCTGCTGCCCGCCGGAAGCAGCCTGCGATTCGACCGCGACATCATCTCTCACACGTGGCCGCACCTGCTCGACGGATGCTCGCACCGCTCGTTCGACGTGAGCGTGTTCTACGAGGCCGCTTGTCTGTGGTCGCCCACGATAGCGCAGAACGCGCCGGAAAGCACCACCGACCACCGGGTCATGCACTGCCTGGCAGACAGCCTCGCATACGCGCGATACTACAAGAAGGCGCTATGGGGCGCGTGACACGACTGCTGCGGCACATCGGCGCCGGCGCGCAACACGCGTGGCATAACAGGCGGGTGCGCATTATTCTCGCCCGCCTCATCTTATTTATTCTGATTGTCATCCTCGCCCCGTGGATCGCCGGATTGTGGCGCATCCTGCTCTACGGGTCGATCATGGACCAGACGATCATCATCATCCTCGCCGCCGCATGGTGGACGCTCAGGCGAGGCCGCATGCAATGGAAGGAACGAGACCGTGAACCATCACAGAACACCGGCGACGGGAAGACGGCAGAACCCGAATCCCGTCCCGCCCGAGGGAAGAAAACCCACGGTCGCCGAACAGTGGCGGATACGACTGTTCAGTGACTACCGGCGCACATCCTCGCCGCTGCGCGCATAGACCATCACCGCGAGAGAAGGGAGGACCGCAGACCGGTCTCGCCGCCTTCCCTGCGGGAAAGGATCACCATCATGCAATCACCTATCAGAACACGCCTGGTCGCATCCGCGTTCGCCGTCGGCATGTTTGTCACCGGCGCGGCCGGTACCGGCATGACCGCCAACGCCGCCACGGTCACACTGCCGGCAGCCACCAGCGTCGCGACGCCGGGCACCCAGCCCGCAATCACGGCCACCACCTTCGACTTGAGCAAGCAGGCGCAGGTCGGCTTCTACGGTACGTCGGACGGCAACGTGAAAGAAGGTCTGTCCGATTCGGAGACCGTCGCTGTCACGCCCGGCGAGTACACGGTCACCTACACCGCCGTAAAGGGCTCCGATAAGGGTGTCGCGAACGGCGAGTTCTCGGCCACGCCCCACGTGTTCCCCACGTCCGGCAAGGTGGACACGAGCGGCGACGGCACAATCAAGCTGTCCGTGCGCTCCGCGAACGACACGAGCGAGCTGAACAAGGACGTGCCGACCAGCCAGAAGATCACCATCACGCATGGCTCCTACGAGTTCTTCACCGGCGACAAGACCGGCACCGCGGGCGCCGGCACCGTCACCCTCACCCCGGCCAAAGCCGCCGCCCCCGACACAAGTCTGCAAGGCGATGCGAACAAGGACGGCAAGTACACGGCCGCCGACCTGACCGGCGTGACCGCCACGAACACCACCACCAAGAATCCGGTCACCGGATTCGACCCGACCCGCGACAAGGCCACCTACCGGCTGGATAAGAACGACAAGGCCGGCTCCATCATCGTCGCCAACCTGCCTGAAGGCTGGAGCGTCACATACACGTCCGCGATGAGCGTCCTGAGCCGCACCGCCACCGTGACCAGCCCCGACGGCAAGACCACGGTCACCTACACGTTCACCACCGTCCAGGACACGAAGCCCACCGGCAAGACCGGTGACGCGAACGGCGACGGCAAGTACACGCTCGCTGACCTGGATGACGTGACCATCAACGCCGACGGCAAGGCCGTCTGGCGTGATGGCAAGCCGACCGGCACGCCCGTCTCCAAGACCAGCCGGATCGTCGTCGACAACACCCCCGGCGGATGGACGACCAAAGCCTCGCTTGGCGCCAAGGCGCTGACCGTCACGTTCATCGCCCCCGACAAAACGCCGGTGACCGTGACCATCGACTACAAGGCCACGACCATCGACATCGACCTGAGCAAGGTGTCCGACGCCGCCAACCCCGGCTTCGGCACGCTCGGCATCGTCGCCCTCGATGACCTGTCCAAGACGCCCAAGCCCGTCAACCCGACGGACAACAGGCAGCCGCACACGGTCGCCGACCAGTATCAGGGCATCACGCCTGGCGAATACCAGATCACCTACACGGCCGTGAACGACGAGGATGCGACGAAACGCCAGCAGCCGACCGTGAACGGCACCTGGTATTCCGCGTCCACCACGACCAACGGGATCTTCGGCTCGGCGACCGGCTCCACATCCCGACCGATCACCGTGGCCGCCGACTGGTACAAGCCGGCCGACGGCAAGCAGACCCCGACCAGCGTCAACATGGACATGCCCGCAGGCTCGTTCATGAACCTGGAAGGCGGCCCGAAGGCGGGCATCCTGCACCTGACCCGCGTCGGCGACCTGCCCCAGGCCGGCACGCCCACCGACAAGGACGGCCAGGCCGCGCCGATCCGCCTCATCGTGGACGCGAGCCGCCCCGGCGACAGTCTGCCCCACACGGGCGCCGGCACGCTCATGCCCGCGGTCATGGGCATCCTGTTCGGCGCTCTGGGCATGGTCGGCGTGCGCATGCGCCGTCACGCCTGATATCAGTCGAGGCTGGGTCCCGGAGATCGTCATCCCTTCCGCGACCCCTCCAGAACCCGGCCTTATCCCCCTATTCGTCGTAAGGATGATGCTGTTTCCATGGCCTCTCATAAGATGCCGTTGACGCGCGTGCAGTCGAAGCGCCGTATCCGCCGGCAGCGTCGGCTCGCCCTGATTCCCCTGTTCTGCCTGTTCGCCGCGTTCATGCTGGCCGTCATGGTCAACGGCACGATGGGCGAAGCATACGGCACGGGCACAGGCACGCCAGTCGCGCGGGCGAGCGTGGACGACCTGGAATCCGCCACCGTGTCCCGTTCCTCCGCCCGCTCGGAAATCAACCACGGCACATGGGAGTTGGGCAACACCATCGACCCGACCCACCTGGGCGCCATTCCCGCAAAAAACCCGACCGTCTACCGGCTGGTCAACGGGCGCGACCGCAATCAGACCCCCAGCGGCTTCGACCCGGATCATGCGGACGGCGACACGGGCAACGCCTACTCGTTCAGTCAATGCACCTGGTGGGCATACAAGCGACGCCACGAACTGAACCTGCCCGCCGGCAGCCACATGGGCGACGGCGCCATGTGGGCGGACAGCGCCCGCGCGCTCGGCTACTGGGTGGACCACACGCCGCGCGTCGGCGACGTGATGGTGTTCCAACGCGGCCAGGATGGGGCTTCCCTCCTGTATGGTCATGTCGCCGTCGTCGAACAGGTGCACGCGGACGGGTCGATCACCACCAGCGAATGCGGCGCCGCACTCGGCGGCAAGCCGTTCTCCCGCACGTTCACAAAACCCCAGGCCGCACAACACGAATACGTGCACTACTGAATGACGGATCTTCCGTGATTTTCCGCCCCATTCGCGCCATAGCTGGCCGCATGACCACTCGCCGAGCTTGACTCGATTCCCTCGTATGGTTATGGTGTAGCTGAGGCTTCGGCCCATGCTCCTCTCCCGTCCGGAGGTCGGGGCTGAAGCTGAAGTCTTAATTTGGGATACCGGCTGCCGCGATTCCCCATGATTCGACCATGCGAATCATGACGCGAGAATTGGGAAGATCGCCCCGGCGAACGGGCCAGACAACATGCTGCGACGGCGGTATATTGAGTTCGCAAGCGATTCTCCATGAAAATGGAGTCTAGTCATGCAGAAGACCGTAAAACGGGATCCCAAGAAAACCGGGGACGACGCCGGTCCGCGTCCCCGGTTTTTTCATCTGTGAAAGGGAACGAGATGAGCGAAGCCGGTGTCCGACTTGGCAGGGACAGGAAGAAGAAACTTATCTCTTTGTATGCCCCGGCGGTGGAATCCTATTCTCGTCTCGAAGGACGGCATACGGTATTCGACTGCGAGAATGGGTTTTGTCTTGACGTGCTATGGAGGAAACATAATTTCGAGCATCTTTGCGGCGTATACTGCGACCGGCCTCCCGAGGTGATTCACGCGGGTCGTCTCACGGAAGCTGAGTTCTTCTATGACGCTCTTCGCAAAGGCAGACTTGCCGTTGATTCCATTCACTATCCCGACTATCGCAAAGCATATGGGAAAGCGCTTGTTCTTCACGAGATTCTGTCGTTGCCGATCGGCGTCGAAGTCATCGTGGATTCGGACAAGAGTTCCATCGACTATTTCTACGGCAATGACCATTGGTGTCTGGGTCTTGATGCGTATCACGACACAAACAGGATCGACTCATCCTTTTCTGATGGTTTCGTGCATTATCCGAAAAGCGTCAGGAAGCAGTCTGTATCGGCGCGACGACGAGAGTCCGGTAATGCCTATCGGGTGCTTTCCATCACGATTGTCGACAATCGGTGAATCACTGTTCGACTATCCTGTGTTTGGCTTCATCCACGTCATCCACCAGTCCGCTGTTCGCCTCGCGTATGCCGTTGATTATCTGACGGTGAGGTTGTGGACGATATCCGGCAGGAACACGGCATTGGATCCGCGATGCAACGAGTTCAACCCTTCAAAAGGCCATTGCCAGGATTGACTGTAATCGGTGTGCCCGTGAACCACATCATCCGCCCCAAGGTCGGACAGCAGTTGTTCTGGATGGCTGGCATATTCGAGATTCTTGCGGTTTGCCCGTAGAGTCTTCTGCTGAGGGGTCAGTGCCTTGGAGTCGCCCCACATGACATGTTCTAGGTTGCGTGACATGTGGAACGGATAATACGGCACCCTTTTCCTCCTGTCAGAGTCACGCCTTTGCCGTCTATCGCGTTTCTCAGCATCCTGACGACATTGCTTTTCTCGTGATTGCGGGCGATGACGCCTTCCCTGTTCGTCGTGGCGATGCCATTCGACCTGTACTTCAGCCTCCCATCCCCGTCGATGACGGCGGAATCTGGAATCATAGCCCCGTCAAGGTCAACGATCTGCATGACGGCGAGCACATCTCTCGTGCTGTATTGTTGTCCGATTGACATGTCGTCGAGGACGGTTCGGCGAACCATCGACAGCGGGTCGAGCCTGCCAACGTTCTGTCGCCCGTTCGCGTACAACCGGTATAGGGTGAGGTCTCCGCCTTCGCAGAGTTCCTTGAGTTCCTTCGTGTCGTCGATGAGACGGTTGAACGCATCCACCAGCGTGCCTGCATCCGACGTTCCTTCAAGGATGATGGGTATAACCTTACCGGGCATCGATGTTGTCTTTCGTGTTGTTTGTTCCGGCCTGGTAGAACGCCAGCGCGATGTCTGATTGTTTCACGCGGTCGGCCATCACCATGTTCTCGCCGCCCATGCTCACGGCACGTATGTACATGCTGCGCAGGTTGTTTGACTCGCGGGCCTTGGCCGCCACGAACCGGTTGCTGGGGTCTGCTGTGGAGAACACGATGGATGCCGGTGTGAGGGTTTCGAGAACGCGCAGGTTGTGCGCGGTGAAGATGAGCTGTCCGACCCCGCGAGTGGCGAGCACGTCCAGCAGGTCGCCAAGTAGAATCTCGAAGATGCCGGAATCAAGTTCGTCGACAGCTACCAGCACATCGGGTTCGTTGAACATGCGCAGCAGCAGTCCGAGGACACCCATGATACGGCGGATGCCTTCGGATTCCGCCCATAAAGGAATGAGCGCGCCGTTTCTCCTGCTGTGCAGGAACAGCTCGACACCTTCTGACCCGTCTTCCAATGTCACGTCTTTCGTGCTGCATTGGATGTGCAGCCCCGGCACCAGAGCGGGCATGACCTGATCGGCTTGGTGTACCATGCGTTCGACCTGCCGCCTGTATGCGGAGCGAACGCGGACAGGGTGGCTGATGTCGAGCATATTCGTGCGACGGCCGTCTGAGCTGATCGGAGCGTAGTCGAAACTGACCGAGGATCCGTTTCTGGTGGTCACGATACGCATGTTGTCACGCGCGTATCGAGCCAGTTTCTCGGCGAGTTCTGCCAGGGGGGTCAGGTTGTCGGCGAGAGCTTTCGCGCGTGACAACGATGGCTTGTTCTGCTGTTTCGCAATGTCCTTGATTCTCTTCCAGATTTGTCGTGTTTGTTCGGAAAACACGAACGAGCGACCCTGTGACCAGGATAGGGTCTCTTCCTGGAACAAGAGATCGTCGGCGCTGCCTATGCTTCTCAGAGATTTCCATTGGACGACGGGAGAGGTCATCCAGCTGCGGTATCCCATGTCGTCTGCCGCGTGGTTGATGCCATGGCTGATGAGAATACGCTCTCTGGCATCATTCGTGGCGATGCGGAGTGTTTCGTTGGCTACCCGACTGTCCTTGCCTTCCGATTGTTCGAGGGTGGCTTCATATGTCGCCTGTCCTTCTTCCATGTCGAAGACGGCTGTGATGTGCGCGTGGTCGGCTTCGTTGCTGATGAACTCGATTCCTTCGTTGCCGAGCGGCAGTCCCTCCATAAGGGTTTTGAGAATCTGCAAAGCCGTGATGACGGTGGTTTTGCCCGAACCGTTCTGCCCGTATAGGCCGGTGACGCTCGCTCCGCTTTCCAAGTCGTTGAATGTTATGGACCCGTTTCGGGTGTTCTTCGCGTTCTCTAACGCGAGACGCCGTAGCCGAATCATCTGACACCTCGATATTTTATTAACAATTAAGGCGTATTTTGTATATTATATACAAAATACGTTATTATTATAAACCATTCGCTTGCGGACGACACGCCTTACTTTCGCAGCTCGATCCCGTAGCGTCTCCCCCGAAGCATGGGTCTCGCATTGCGGACATCCCGCCTAGTTTTTTGCCGATGATTATCCAACCCGGAGGTGACGGTTAAGGCAAGCGTGAGACCGGCATGGCCGCGTTCGCAGGTCAGTTTCCATCCTCGTTCGCATCCACCAGCAGGCCGACAATGGACTTCAACACCTCAATAAACGGCATGACATCATGGTTGGCGTGGGTCTTGCACGCCGGCCCGTACGCGCCTTCCTTGGGTAGCAGTTCGCAATCGTCGTACCCGTCATTCCGCATCCAACGGCGGATTGTCGCCGGTGGTCTGCCGCACATGTCGAAGTTCTCACCCTTCAACAGCCGGCCGCGCAGCTGAGCCGCAGGGCCAATGGGTTGCATTGGGCGGCGATCAGCTTGGCGCCGTATGGCAATGGTTTCAGGATATTGTTCATCGTTCGCTCTTTTTTCGACTTTACTTTGTATACCTTATATGGTATATTTATGGGTATGTGGCAGATAGAGATGGAACCCATCAAGGACTGGCTTGACGGACTTGACAAACAGACCGCCTACCAGGTCTACGCGGCCCTTGACCTCCTTCGGGAGCGCGGGCCGAACCTCAAACGCCCCCTGGTGGGAAAAATCGAAGGATCCATCATCGGCTCCATGAAGGAACTGAGGCCCGGTTCGGTAGGTCGAAGCGAAGTCCGAATCCTGTTCGTCTTCGACCCGGAACGCAAAGCGGTCATGCTGGTCGGCGGAGACAAACAGAACAAATGGAACAAATGGTATAAGACGGCAATTCGCGAAGCCGAACGACGATACATCCGATGGTTGGAAGAACAACATGGAAAGGATACGAAATGAGTTACACGTTGGAGGACTTCAAGGCCGACCACGACCTTGACCAGAAGACCATCGACGAGCGCAAGGAGCAGCTTCTTGAGGAGATGCACCTGTACGAGCTCAAGGAGACGCGCAAGCGGCAGGACGTGACCCAGAAGCAGCTCGCCGAACGCATGGGCGTCAGCCAGAAGCGGGTCAGCAGCCTCGAATCCGGTGACGTTGACAAGACCGAAATCCGCACGTTGCGTCGCTACCTCGACGCCATCGGCGGAAAACTGCAAGTCAATGCGGTCATGCCTGACGGACGCACCCTGCAACTGGTCTGAACCGAAACGTCCCATCAAATCACCGGCTTCCAGTCGATACACGGCTTTCCGGCCTTCACCCATGCCCGGTGGTTGATGCGATGCCGTTTGGTCAGCCGGTGCGCCCGGAACCTCGCCCAGGCGATGAGACCCGGCACCGGATGGCTGTCCCGTTCTGTGATGATGGTCTCACCACAGCAACAGCACTCCCATCCATACGCCGCCGGAAACAGTGCGGACACCACGAGCCCAAGGAACACGAGCGCCGCGACGGCCGGCAGTGTGGCGAGGCCGGCGAGATAGCCGATCCAGAACATGCTCATCGCTTCACCGGCTTCAACAGGGTGCCGTCCGACCGGACACAAAGCCCGACCTTATCACCTTCGATGGTGAACCGGCCTGATTCAGATCGGTCTCCTCTCAGCCAGCTGGCCTGTGTCCCGTCTGCCGGAAGCCGGTAGTCGCCATCCTGCTGACCGTCGCTGTCATCCCAAACCCAATCCGAATAGTCAGCCATCATGTTTTCTTGTCGCATTCGTCCACCGCTTTCAGCCATTCCCATTCCTTGACGGGCGTCCAGATCGAACGGTCGACCGGCCCGCCGTCGCGTTCGGCTTGCTCGCGTTCCTTGTGGCCGAACGGTTCGCCCGCACCGACCTTCGCCCACGCGCGTCCTCCGGATGCGAACGCGATGCTGGTCGTCACGAACCCGTGCTCCACGGTCATGTATTCCATGAGACGCGGCAAGCCCGGAATCGCGCCCACGTCCGGCTGGTCCAATGATTTCAGCATCGTCCGACCTTCCATGTTGTTCGCGAATGGGCGGCGACGGCCACGCGAATCCGGTTTCGTCCACCGTCCGGGCAGTCTGCTCGTGTCGCCGGTCACGCCGCACGCTTCTGTCAGGCCGGTGAACGGGTTGCGGCCGCCCAACAATCTGACATCATGCGCGTCCTGGAAGTCTTTAACCTTGGTCTTCCATCGAAAATATGCGCGTTCGTTCGCGGCGCACCAGTCGAGCACGCGCGGGTCGGCGGTCGTCCAGTAGGTGATGTTCTCGCTCATTGGTCGTCCTTTCTTGTTTTCCTATAGTCTCCGATTAGCCGCAGCAAGGCATTGAACCCGTTGCCAATGGTCTTCGCCGCGTCACTGTCGTCATGGACGGCGAACCGGTGCAGCTCCCACTGGTCGGCCGCATCCTTCAACAGGCGTTCCGTCTCGCTCAAATGACCGTAGGACGGTCGCGGAACGACCGGCCGGGATGCTTTCCCTGGCAGCCAGCACCAGTCTTTTGGCGCATGGGTCACTCCGATATCCGTCAGGGGTTTCGCCGTTTCGTATCGGAGAGGGTGTTCCAGCCGGTACGCATACAGGCGGTTCGCGCCGTCCGCACGCTCGTCGAACGTCTGTCTGGACATGAGGGACGCGGCGCCGTATTCGTTCCAGATCGTGTCCGGGGTGGCGGCGAGCATGCCTCTCACCCGTATCTCGCCGACGACCAGTCCGATATCCGTCTGGTAGATGAGCATGCGGTCGACTGTCCGGTTCATGCGGCTGCGACGGATTTCTACCGCCCGCTCCCCCGTCAGAACATGTTCCGCCTGTTCGCCGGTCATGGCGAGCACCACTGTGGCAACGTCAGTCAATGCCGCCTTCTTCGATATAGTAGGTTCCCGCCTTGAGCCTGGAGCGGGATGTGACGCGCGTGAGGGCGACGACGTGCCCGTTGTGCTCGACCATGTTCTCGCGCAGGCGCACGTCACACGTGACGTTGGATACGATCAGGCCGACCGGGCACGCATCGGGGCCGTCGAACGCGGTCAGCCGTCGTCCCACGTTCTCATAACCGGGGTCCGTGTAGGTGACGCCCAATGGCTTCCACCACACGTGGATTCGTCTGACACGCCCCCAACGGTCCGCTTTTGCCAATATCCGTTCATAGACGGGGATGCTACGGCCCATGATGATGCTCCTTCGTTTTCACGCCTTGACAGACAATGCGAGTCCGGCGCGGTCCAGATTGTCGAGAATGAAGCCGAGCGTGTTCGACATGGCTTTCGTCTTGTCTTTGGCGTCTTCGTTCAACGTCCACTCGAACACGGCGCCATGCTCGTTCACCGCCTCGTTGATGCTTGCGGCGAGCGTGTCCACGTCCAATGGTTTCTCGGTGATGCCGCACTCGTCGTCCGACCCAAAACTGAAATCCAGGTCGTCGGTGTCATACCATCCGTTGACCGCGCCAAACGAATACGCCTCCGTACCATCCACGGCCTCGGCGTCATAGGAATCCAACGCGAACACGGAGGATGCCATCTCCTTGAAGTCCGGGTCGTCGATGTGCACAATCAAGGTGTCGTATCCCCGCACTTTGACGGTTTTGAGGAACGGCAGCATGCCGATCGCCTTGTCCACGAGAGTGCGGACCGTGGATGTCATGCCCGTGCTGAAAGCGGTGATGTCGCCGGCCATGCCACTCCCCTCCACATACAGTTCCTCGTCCAAGGCCGTCTCGTCGCCTTCGCTGACGATCGCCTCGTCGGGATTGTCCCAGAACCACGCCTTCGCCTCTTCGAGGGACAGACCGACGGGAGCCTCGAACTCGATGGACTGGGTGAGCGTGGCGATGCGGGTCGCCGACCAGACGCGGGTGTCCGGTTCCGTGACCATATCGGCGTCGATGTGGGTTTGCAGCCAGAACGGGAAGCTGCCACGGTCCTCGGGGTCGAGTCCGCCTTCCTGTTCGGCCCACATATGCGCGAGGTCGGTCAGGGTGGTGGCGTCGCCGTCGAACTTCCACCCGTCGTCCGGGTAGTGGTCACGGTCTTTCATGCCTTGGATTTCCTTGGCGATGTCGTCCGGCGTGATGTCGCCGTCGTGCATGCAGTCGTGTTCGGTCATGATCTGTGCTCCCATCTGTCATGACCGGATATGCGTCCGTCAGCCGTCGGTTTCCACGCCGTACCCGGCTTCAAGCATCAGTTCCACAACATGACGCCTCCACGAATCAACACTCCCACAGAATCGCCCGCAAGCGCAATACCCGGCGCCGTTCGCCTGCCGCTCGCCGAACCCGTGCCGCTCCAGCACGGCGGCGGCCACCTCGACTGATACGTTGGGAATGACCGGCGTGGGAACCGGTTCGGCAAGCTCGCGCATATCGGCATCACGGGCGAGGATCAGAAAATGCGGGCCGGGAAGCTCCAGCACATGCACGCGTCCGCCAGCCAGCAGGCCCATCGCCAGCCGACCCGCCAGCCATGTCTTCTTCTGATCGGCCGCGAGCGGGGGCGTCAGGCGCAACGGCTTCAGACACGAGTGGTGCGCCTTGTGTATCAGCCACATCGTCCCGTAGGTCACGGCCACGACCGTCGACACCATCAACGCGACCAGGAACGGCGTCACCACTCCAAGCCAGAACATCAGCACCCCTCCCCCGTCAAGTGTGCGCGCACACCCAACGCCCACGTGACGGCCGCGGCCGCCTGCCGCGGCACGACCCCGTTGCCCAGCAGTCGCAACTGCAGACTACGCGCCGAACCCGGCACATCCCGCCAGATCGCAGGGTCGGTGACCCACCCGGCAGGCAGTCCCATCATCCATTCCACGAACACGGGGTTCAGCCCACTCGGCGCACGTGGGGCGTCGAACCGGCGCCACCAGTCGAGAACCATGGCGGATGGCAGCAGCGTCGCCTCCACCAGCGGAGCGTCGGACGCGCATGTTTCAGCCAGCCGGGGGTCTATCAGGCCGGGTGCGCCCGACCGGATCCACCGGCGTATGACCCGCTCGCGCATCGGCTGGTCCACACGCACGCCGTCCGGGCGCAGCGCGCGGCCGGCCACGCGCTGCGGGTCGAACAGGAGCGGGTCATGCCGGTGGGCGACGATCCACGCGCGCATGTGCGCGCTCACCTGCGTGGGGCAGGGCGCAGGCCGGCCCAGCACCCGGCTCCAACGGCGGACCGCCGGCGCGTACCGCCCGTAGTCCACATGCACGACGGTCTCACGCAGGTTGCCTGACGCCGCCCGCATGGGAGCATCATCCTTTCCCCGTCGCAACACCCTCGCGTATGCGGCGCCGTGGCGTGAAGGCAGCATGTCCATCGTGTTCGGCGTGGGCATGAGGCTCACATGATCCAACGCGCCAGTCAGACACGTGTCGTCGTTGCGCTGGTTGCGGCCCTTCACATCCCTGCTGGTCGGCGTGGGCAGCATGGCGGCGACAGTGCGCAGGTCCAGGCCGCCGTCCCCATGCGAGCCGTATCCGCTCGTGTCGCTCGTGCGCAGTGTGGGCACGAGGTCGCCGCGCCCCGTCTGACGGCGATTGCGTCGCCGGATCGTCGCCTCGCTCATACGGCCGGGCACGCCCAGCAGGAGCGTCTGCGTGCTCAATGCGGGCGTGCGCTCCACCGGCCGTCCGCTCGCCGCCGGCGACTCCACCAGCCCATCCGAGCTTTTCGGCGTGTACAGCAGGCCGGTCATACGGCTCGTGGACGGCTTCTCGTCCAGCATGAACGCCGTGTCGTCCACGATCATGCCGCAGCGCGGCCAGGAGCATGAGAACAATCCCGGCTCGTCAAACAGCGTGTCCTGGCCGGTGACCCATATATCACGGCCCGCATCCCATGAGGCGAACCGTTCGCCCCGGCCGGTCGCATCGAACCGGGGCCATGCGGTGACGAACAGGCGTTCGCGACGGTGCGGCGCCCCGCAGTCGGCGGCGGCGAGCACGCGCCACGCCGCATCATAGCCGAGGTTCGTCAGGTCGCCCAGCACACGGCCCAACGCGCGGATCGTCGGCATGGTGAGCGCGCCGTCCAGGCGTTCCGCGTCCGCAAGCAGACGACCGCCCGAACGCTCGAACAAGGGCAGTCCGCAGCGTGTGCAGCACAGGAGACCCGCGTCCGTCCCGCGCGTCGCATACCAGTCGCGCAAGCGGACCGTGGCGGGCTTGGCTTTCTCGCCACCCTCGTCCGCGCCGAACCCGTCAGGCCGGTCGAACACGGGGTTGTCGCACGCGCACAGGCCTCGTGCGGCCAACAGCCGGGCACGCTCGTCCGCGCGGGCCACATCCTCCCGACTGGACGCGACGGCGGACAGGGCGCCGGGCACGTTCTCCCAGACCATGAGCTTGGGGTGCAATGTTTCGACCGCATCCCTCTGATAGCTCCACAGGCCGCTTCGCGTGCCGGTCTTCATGCCCGCCCGCAACCCGGCCAGCGACATGCTCTGGCAGGGCGAGCCGCCCGCGACCACATCCACTCGGCCTCGTTGGGTGACATCCGCCCGCGTAATGTCACCCAACTGGATCGCGTCCGGGTAGCGGTACCGCTCGACCGCCTGCGGGCCGGGTTCGATGTCGGAGACGGCGACCGTGCGTACGGGATGTTCCAAGGCTTCGGCCACGCCCATGTCCAGACCGCCGTATCCGGTGAACAGACTCAGCAACGTCAACGGCTCGCTCATGCGCGCTCCTGCGCGGTCAGGAACACGACCGAGCCGTCCGGTCGATGCGTGTAGTGCACGCGTTTCGACGACGGCTTGTCGCCTATGAGAATCATGACCATGAGATGCAACAGGACGGTACGGTCCGCCGCATCGCGCACCTGGACGGCGAAACCGGGCGCGTACGACCATGAGTCAGGAAGGTCGTGGGTGTTCTTGTCTTCCGGCGCGACGACGGACGCCCACGCGACTTCGACCGCCAGATCAAGCCAGCGCACCGCCCCCTCCGGGGTGTGCGGCCACCATGCCACGGGCGGCGTGATCGCATGACGCCTCCGGAGGGGTGGCGCATCCTGATATCCGGCCTGCCGGATCAGATAGTCGAAGGAATCGGCTTCGGATGGGATGACCGTGCGCCCCGTCCCACTGGACCAGACGACCGAGGCCGCCCCGTCATAGCAGCACACGCGCCCTTGGGTCAACGTGTTCAGCAGTCGGGCCATTCTCGCGCCCGACACCACATACAGGGGCGTGTCGGGCAGCGCGGCGTGGACGCGTTCCGGCTCGAAACCGGGTTGCCCGTCCCGAAAACGCGTGGATAGGATGACGAGCGACCCGCGACGGGCGGGGTCGCAGATGCGAGCGGCCAGCCGTTTCAGGCCGGCCGTGTCGCGGATGGTGATGATATCGTTCATGACCCCTAGTCATGCGTCACGCGGACGCATTGAAGGGAGCATGAACGATATCACACCAACCATGACCCACAGGCACATCACGCCGCGCATCGCCAAGACGATGCTCTCGCACAACACCGGCAACCGCCCCCTACGCAAGGCCGTCGTCCAACGGTACGCGACCGACATGGAGAACGGCGACTGGCAGGACAACGGCGACCCGATCCGTTTCGACACGAACGGTCGTCTGATTGACGGGCAGCATCGTCTGGAGGCGGTCATCCTGTCGGACACGCCCATCGACGCGTGGGTGCTGCGCGGCCTGAAACCGGAAACACAGAAGACCATGGATCAGGCGGCGCCCCGTTCGCTGGCGGACTGGCTGAAATTCAAGGGCGAGGCGAACGTCAGCCGTCTGGCGACGCTCACGATGCTTGACGCGCGTTGGAACACGCTGGGACCCACGTACGCGTTCGGCGAAGGCCGACGCAAGATGACACGCAGCCAGTTCGCGCGCTTCTTCGACGAGCATGCGGACGAACTGCGCGACGCGCTGCCCCGCGGCCGCAAGTACGCCCGCAGGAGCAGCAACCTGCTGTCCGACAACGTGTGCGCGCTCCTGTGGCTGGAGTTCTCGAAGATCAGCCGTTCGGACGCGGACATTTTCTTCGTGCGTTTCTCGGAGGGTTCGAATCTGGGGGAAGGCGATCCGATCCTCGTGCTGCGTCGCGCGCTAATCAGGGCGAAGACGCTCAAGGAGGAGGGATTGCAGTCTTCGACCCGGTTCAAGGTGGCGTTGACGATCAAGGCGTGGAACAAGTACCGTCAGGGCCTGCCCGCGCACAGCCTGTCGTGGAAGCCGGGCGGCGCGGCGAAAGAACCGTTCCCACTGCCATACTGACCGGACGCACGGCAACAGTGATGGAAGGATGGCTGGAGTATGAACGATGTCAGCGTGCAGCAGGTTGACGGCAGCGTGTTTCTCGTCTCCCCATACAATCCGAACGTGCCGTCGCGCGCCAGGCGGCTCGGCGGCAAATGGGATGCGATGCGCAGGGCGTGGCGGTTCGACGTGCGCGACCTTGAGCGCGTGCGTGCCCTCGCCGCGGACGTATTCGGCTTTGACGAACTCGGCCCGAGCGTCACCGTGCGCATCAACGCGGAGGATTACGTGGATCGTGACCACTCCGACCGCGTGGTGTTCGCCGGTCGCATCGTCGCTCGACGGTGTGGACGGGATGATGACGTGCGGCTCGCCGGCAACATGGTACTGGTTTCCGGCCGGTTCGCCTCCAGCGCCGGCTCACGCTCCTGCCCGGAGATCGGGTGGACGGACGACCCGGCGATACTGGAGATCCGCGACATCCCCGCATCATCCCTGTCGAAAGCGCACGGGAAGTACGAGATCGTGGATGATGCCGGTCTTGACGCGGGACTGTTGGAGGAGCGCGAACGGCTGCAGGCCCGTATTCGCGAGATCGACGCGCTGTTGGCTTCGCATGCCGTCGCGTGATGCCGTCCTGTCCTTTCGCCATGAAAGACTTGACCCGTACGTGTGAGGGAGGTGCTTTCCGGGTGGACGCCGACATGATGCTTGTACGCCAGCTTGAGGATGATTGCGTGTGGAAGACCGTCAATCTGGTCAGCCCCATGGATTTTGGCGTCGCATCATTCATGGCGAAAGAAGGATTGACCTCTCATGGCATGAGCGTGAGGCAAGTGGATCTGCTGGGACGGGTCTGCGACGCCTGGAGCATGCTGATCCGCTGTGAAAGCCTTGCTTTAGACGAGCGCATGTTCAACCGATATCGGGATATCTTCTCCAGCCCAAGCCTCGCCTTGCCGAACGAGGAACGCTCTGAGGACGGAGCCATTCGCGCCTTCCTCGCATTATGGGCATCAGACCGTCTACTGGCCGCCTTGTGCACAAACCACATGCTCGTGCACGCCCGCATCGGCATGCTGGCCGTATTCCCCAGTCAGGTCGCAGAACTGGAACAAACCATCGAACGCGGGAACGCGAAGCGGTTTCTTCGCGACCATGGCATCGAATTGTTTTCCGACCGGACTGACCAGAGAGGAGTTGCAGCGGATATGACCGTGGACCGGGAACGGCGCGAGGACATGGAGCCGACCCGCCGCGTCTGCCGGATCATCCGCGCCGGGAGCCATGCGCATGTCCTCGGTGAGGATTTCCGGCACGGAATACATACCGGCACTCCCCTCCCATGATGCCATCCGAATGGATATCGACCAGTGTCTTGTGCGGGATGATCCCATTGACAATGGCTATCGGGGTGTTTTGCCGTGTCTGCCGAGGGCAATGGTTCGCCAACGGCAACAAGCGCACCGCCACAATGAAGGCGAATCATCAGCTCATCCATGATGGTGTCGGATTGTTCGCCTTGCCCCTCCCCGATCTTATGGGAGAGGATTTCAGACGGGTTCTGACAGACTACTATGAGTCTGCGGATGAGTCAGGCATGTCCGCATGGCTGCGCGAACATGCCATCGTCACGCGATTCGACTAATTGGGGTACTGTTCGTCGAACCATGCGCGCGCCTCGTCCGCGTTCTTCTCGCGCAGCTTGACGGGGATATCCGACTGGTTGGCGAACGCGTGGACGAACGCATCACGGGCGATGGTACGGGCTTCGGCCCGCTTGAGCTTGCGCCCCTGATAGACGAAGACGCGCCGGCGTGTGAACTTGTCGGTGACCTGACGGTACAGGTCCGCGTCGTCCCTGGCATTCGGGTTCGTCCCGTTCATGCCGATGAACGCGTCCGGCTCGACGTTCTGGAGCGTGGACGTGAAATCCCGGTAGTCGTGGGTCTGCCGCCATTGGCTTACGGCGGCCATGACCTGCCTGTTGGCTTCCGGGCTGAGCACGCCTTCGAGTTCGGTGCCCCGTTCGATCTTGCCCTGCCAGCGCGGGTAGGAGTGGGGGGTGTCGCGGATCTCCACGAACGTGTTGCCCAGCATACTCAACCTGACGCGCGCCTGACAGCTGTCGACGAGCGTCATGTTGCCGTCCTTGTCGAACTCCTGGTGATTGTCCGCCCAGCCTTCACGCGCCGCGTCGATGCCTTCCGCCCACATGGCACGCTCGTCGTCGTCCATGCTCCCGTCGAAATAGGCGGCGGGCAGTCGGGGCGGCTGATCCATGCCGGTCTTGAAATCGTACTGTCCGCCCGTCGCGTTCGGGCTGCCGGCTGGTTTTCTCGGTTGCGTGCTCATCATCGCATCCTTTCCTGGATGGGTTCGAGAAGGGGCTATGCGCCGGTTTCTGTGGGACATTTGTGGGACATGAACGAAACATCCAATGCGTCGTAATGCACTGTTAGAATGCTGTCTAATCATTGAAATACCAAGGAAAACAGCATGTACTGCAATCCGATGCGATCTGGTGCAATCCAGTGCGAAAAAGCCCCATTTCAACAAGGGGTCGCGGGTTCAAATCCCGCCGGCCCGACAAGAATGGCGGGATTCCAACGATTACAGGTCGCCGGAATCCCGCTTCGTCATGCTTGTGGGACATTTGTGGGACATGAACTCCACGAACACGGCTCCACCACGTGTCCCGCGATCCACGCGTTCACATCCTGCGGACGGTATCTGACCGCGCGCCCCAGCCGCACGAACGCCAGCTCGCGGCGCTGGCAGCGCCACCTGGCCAGCGTGGAGGTCGGCACTCCCGTCAGGTCGGCCACCTGGCCGGGCGTCAACAGGCGCGACACGCCGGCATCCCCGTCGTCGGAATCCTCGAAAACGTTGCTGTCAGTGCCCATGCACGCATATATGCGTCGCGCGTGACGTACTAGGGGCATGTATGAGAACCTGGATCGAAGACCAATGGCTCAAAAACGCCACCCGCACGCTCGACGACGGCACGACGGTCAACGTGCCGCCCACCCCCGCCATGAAACGCTCCCTGAACCGGTGCATGGACCGGCCTGAAAACGCGGACGTACCCATGGAACACCGCGCCTTCCGATACGGCATAGGGGCGCGATGGCTCGTCTACTGGTCCGCGCCCGACGGGCGGCACAAGAAGGCCTTCACGGAACGCCGCGCCGCCGAAGCGTTCCAGGCCGGACTCGAGGACGACATCCGCTCCAGCCGGTACATCAACCCCAAGGACCGACGACGGACGTTCGACCAGGCGGCGGAGCAGTGGAAGGACCGGCTGGCCGGAACGGTGAAGCAATCCACGCAAGGACGCTACCTGCGCGAACTGCGCGTATGGGTCATGCCCCGGTGGGAGGACGTGCCGCTCGACCGCATCACCACCAACGCGATTCAGCATTGGGTCAGCCAGCTCACGAGAGGTACCGCGCCGCGCCGCGCGAGCAGATGCGACAACAAGCCCCTCGCGGCGAAAAGCATCCGCAGCATCGTCAAGATCGTCATGAAAGCCGTCCTCGACCAAGCGAGGGACGATCACTGGATCGACCACAACCCGGTCGACGACGTGAAACTCCCCCGCTCCACGGTCGCCACGCCACGCGTCTACCTGACCCCCGGCGAGATCCGCATGCTCGCGAACCAGGCGCCGGAACCGCACGCGACCCTCATCCTCACACTCGCCTACACGGGCATGAGAATCGGGGAGGCGCTCGCGCTGCGCGTCGGCGACCTGGATCCCGACCGTAGACGATTGAACGTCACGAAAACCCAAAGCGTGGACGTGCGGCTGCACACCATCGAGACCCTGCCGAAAGGCAACCGCACCCGCACCGTGCCCTATCCCATCGGATTGGAGGCGCGACTGCTCGCCCTGTGCGAAGGAAGAAACCAGGACGCCTACCTGTTCCGCGCCCCGCGCGGCGGATACTGGCAGGCCAACAACTGGCGTTCCCGCATCTGGCGTCCACTGCTCAGGGATGTGGGCATGGACGACATCGAAGGGCTGTCCATCCACTCGCTGCGCCACTCGTATGCGAGCATCGCCATCAAAAACGGGTGTGACGTGAAAACCCTGCAGACCATCCTGGGGCATGCCAGCGCCACGGAAACGCTCGACACGTACGCCGACCTGTGGCCCGACCGGCTGAGCGAGGTCGCCGACGCCATGAACATGGACCTGACCGGCGCATAGCCCCTTCCCCGCAGGTCACATCCGGGAAAGGACACGATGATGAGCACGCAACCGAGAAAACCCGCAGGCAGCCCGAACGCGACGGCGGACAGTACGACAGCTCTCATGACACGGAAACAGGTCTCCCTTCATTGGAGGACCCGCAGATGATGCTCGGCCCGGACGCGCGCAACCTGGACATCGACCTGCCTGACGGGACCACCATTCACGCGATGGCGCTCGACGGGGAGCGCGTCGACCGTGAGACGATACCCGACGGATGGCATGTCTACTCGTTCATGGAAACCGAGTCGGATGACCTGGCGGGGGCCATCGAATCAATTCGACGCGACACGTCCGTCAATCATCGACTCGACTTCATCACCCGCACCGACCTGGACCCTCTCATCGACGCGGGCGAGCTTGACGGCATCGACATGGACCACTGGGGGTTCACCGACTAGAACAGGACGGACTGCATGGGGTCATCGAACCGTTTGCGAATCAGTTTCACATACTCCGGGTTGAGTTCCGCGGCCGTGCAGCGCATGTTCTCGATGGCGCACGCCTCCAACGTGGCGCCGGATCCGGCGAACGGCTCCAGCACGAGGCCATGCTCCGGCGTGACTAGGCGTACCAGCCAGCGCATGAGCGCGACCGTTTTGACTGTCGGGTGGATGATCCCGTCCACTTCGGGACGTTCGGAGGGTTTCGCCTTGCTCGCGTAGCGGAACACGGGGAACGAGCGGGATGCGCCGCCCCTGTCGTCGTATTCGGCGCCCGTGTGGGTCATGCCCCATCCCTCGCCGGGTTTGACACTGGCGCGGGGCTTGCCTTTGCGGCTGACCGTCACGCCGGACTGCCGGTCGAGTTCCCGTGCCGTCGGCTCGTCGAACAGCATGTTCGGCGGGAAACGCCCCTCTCCCGGCGCACCGGAAACGCCTCTGTTGAACGTGTCGTAGACGCGGCCTTTCTTCGGTCGATCCGTGATGCCTCGCGCCCACTTCGCCTCGTACGCGGCGCGATCCGAAACCCGGATGGGGATGCGGCAGGCGTCCACGTGCAGGGCGCCAGTCCCGTGTTCGAGCAGGTTGTGGGCGAGCGTGCCGTCCAACGGCTTGCGAGCCAGGCAGATCGGCTCATGCGCTGGCTTCAGACCGCTGTTCCATCCGGCCCATCGTTTGCCTTGTTCGGTGGCCGGGGCAAACACATCCCACTCGGATTTCGCATCACCGCCGTTCGCTGTGGAAACGCCAAGGCCCTTCACGTTCGACCAGCCGGTCCCATGCCGCGTGTCATGTCTGATGACTTTGGTTCGTTCCGCGCCCAGCTCCCGGTCGATGAGCAGACTCACGTCCGAACCGTGCGGCATGCCGGACGAGTACACCCAGTCGATCTGATCCCTGATCTCGAACCCCGCGTCCTCCATCGCGCAGGCGAGCCGATGGTACGTGCGGCTGGCGGCGAACACGAGCGCGTGACCGCCGGGTTTCAGCACGCGCAGCACCTCACGCCACAGGCCGATGTCGAACGCGATGCCCGTCGAATCCCATTGCCGGCCCATGAACCCAAGCTCATACGGCGGATCCGTGACCACCGCATCCACGCTGCCGCCAGGCAGCGAGGCCAACAGTTCACGGCAATCCCCCTCATACAGGCTGATATCCTCGCCAAACGCAATCATATCCACGCCTATGCGTCCCGGCACTGCCGGGCGCAGGCCACCACCGCGCCAAGCGAGCACGCGGCCATCACGGCCGTCGACACGAGACGTATGAGACCAGGCAACGGCATGACCCACACAATCAGCGCGAACAGGCCGCATACCAGCACCGAACAGCCCGCCACCACCAGCAGACACCGGCGCCGGAACCGTTTCGCATCCACGCGATCATGCCCATGCTCATGCTTACCCATATATCCTTGCGTGCGTCACGCGCGAACGCGCATAGACCATCACCGTACGAGATCACACTAGAAGGGACGAATCGTGCAGACATCGCAGCTCGTCGAACGCATCTACCATTCCTCACGGCAGACGGCGGCCCCGTTCGCGGACGTCACCTATGAGCGCGCCGACAAGGGCGTCACCTTCCATGGGCTACGCGACGTCACCGTCACCGCCACAGGCGACAACACCATGAACGTGACCGTCGAGCAAGGCAACTCATGGGATTTCGACCTGCCACGCGGCAGCAAGCACAACACCATGAACATCGACTACGCGGTCCGGCTCGCACTCGCATGGGCGCGTACCGGACTCGAATCCGTCAACCAACGATTTCGCATGCCCGCGCTCACCGACGAAATCTAAGCCCGCTCGAACAGGGGGCACGAGTCCATCCACGCGCACGCCATATCCCCCATCGTCTCGAACGGCGCATACAGGGGGCCGGTGAACGAGAGAGGCGCGAACGAGCCGGCAAACCCGCGTTTCGACGCCCACCACTCCGATACGCGGGCGAACACCTCCGCCGGCGTCAACGCGTAATCCGTCTGCGACTCGGACATGCCGGACGTATCCAACGCGCTCGCATACGCTTCCAGCACGGGACGGAACGAGGGGGACGAGCTGACCATATCATGCTCCGCATCCCACGCGTGCGACATCTCATGCCACGTGCTCTCCGGGTGACGCGGGTCCACGGCCAGCGCCCTGAGCGACGGCGAATACAGGCCTATCGCACGGTGACGGCCGGTCAGGCGGAACCGGAACGCGTTATGTTCGCTGATGGCCGGCAGACGGTTCGCGCCCGCCTTCATCTCATACTCGTCGCACAGCAAGGCGAACAGGTCGAGATCCACGCCGTCATCGATCTCCACATGCCGGTACATGCGGGCGAACACGCTGGAGGCGGCGGCCCGACGATGCGACTCGTCGCAGTGCAGCTTGTCCTCGAACACGCCCGCCGTGGAACGGCGGCGCCAGGCCGCGTTCAACGCGATCCGCTCCTCGATAGGCCAGCGCAGTCGTGCGGCGGCCGTTACGGCCAACGACGAGGCGAGCCGTTCACGACGTTCGGCGATGACATCCATGACCGCCTCGCGGGCCGTCACGCTATGATGTCCCGGAATGACCGTGTTGACCGCGCCGATCACCCTGTCGTCAATCAGTTCGAGCGCGCCCGCAAGCACGGGTAGGCGGCAGCCGACGATACGAACCTTGTCCATCGGCTTGGAGAGCAGCCACCATGTGCAGGAGCCGAGATTGCCTTTCGGCGTGGCGCCGAGCGCGACCAACGCGACCACCCCCTCCGCGTTCCTGTACGTGAACGTCTTGGATTTCGCCTGTTCGACCTTCCACGCGACAACGCCGTCCGGCTCGGGGTCATATGCGACCGCATCATCGCCGATCAGCCATCGCGCCGCCGTGAACGCCACGTCGCGCACCTGCGCGTCATCCAATCCGTTCATGAGATAGGCGCCGAGCTTGCGGCAGGTCGTCCACGGCTTGTCCGCGGCATTGAGTTTCGGCATACGGACCGTACGGGTCATGGGATCGACGGACGGCATAAGCGTGGTGATGCGAGTCATGGCGTGACCTTTCGACTATCGGATTACGCCATGACCATGCGTCCGTCAGGCGGTCACCTCGCCGGTGGGCGTGACCGCGATCTCGACGCCCGCGTCTTTGAGGAACACGCGCTGCGGTTCACCCGTGGCGAGCGCGTTCAACCGCGCCTCATGCACAATCCGCGCGTCCGGCATGAGCGCCAGATACTCGTCCATGGTCGTGCAGCCGAGCGTGCGCGGCAGCCACGCGGGCGGATCGTCGTCCATGAACTGAGCGGCGAGCAGTGGGCCGACCATCTCGAACACGTGGTTGGCGGCATGCATGAGCGCGGTCAGGGTAAGCAAATTGTCGCGCGTATCCCCGTCCAGCGTGCGGGCCGCCGTGTCGGCGGCGATGTCGGAAAGCATGCGCGAATAGCGTTCGCACAGCATGTTCTCCACATCAACCACCCGGTCTGGATCAGCCCAGTCTACCGTCACATGCCGGTCAGATGGCATGGGGGTGCCGTCGGTCGTCTCATCGTGGAACCGGAAACCTGGTTCGGTCATCATCGTCCTTTCGGTTGCCTTGATGTCAACAGCATACCGTGTTCACACCCGACGATTCCACCCGCGTACCGCCGACAGGGCACCGCGGATGGCGGCGCCGCGGCCCTGTCCGGTCACGGGCTTTCCCGGCGTCGACGTGCCGCAGTCCCAGCAGGAGACCCGCCACACGCCGCTCTCATAATCGTCGGGTTCGGAGTCCAGGTCGTCCGGGACGATGAGGCGAACCAGGTTGGAGCCGCAGCATGGGCATCCTTTCAGGCTGTCGGGCGTCAGGGTGCCGGACACGATGTCGCCGCCGCGTCTGACGTAGTGGAACGCGATCCGCTGGCGGATGGCGTGCAACCCGTTATGTGTGGGGCGCCACGAGATGTCGCCCACCCGGCCATCCAATATGGCGAACCCGTGCATATCACCGGCGAACACCACCGTGTTGTCGCGTCCCAAAGTGAGCGTGTCGTCCCGGCGGGAGAGCACGCCGCGCAATCGCCGGCCGTCATGGAGGACGGCGGTCACGGTGACGCCTTCCAGCTCGTCGAGGAACCGCCCCTGCCAGAACGGGTCGCCGGGCGCTTCACGGATGTCCGGGAGTGGAAACACGGGTTTCACCTTGCCCTGCCCATCCTGACAGAACACGGTGAAGGCCATGCACGTGTCGATCAAGGTCAGACGGTCGCCGCGCCGTTGAAGGCATCCGCCGTACCGGCGTCCCTGCTCAAACACGTTGACCCGCACGCCGTCCAACGAGTCCAGCGTGCGCCCCGCCCACCAGTCGCTCATAGTCGTCCTCTCCGCCGGTTGCGTTCCCGGCAGTCGTTCATCGCCTGTTCCAGTTCCTTGTCCGTGATGTCGCAGGCGGCCGCAAGGTTGGCGAGGGTCTGCAACACGTCGGCGAGTTCGTCGAGCATGGCCTGGCGGCGTTTGGCCGTCATTCGGTCCCGCCATGCGGTTCTTGCCGCGTCAAGGCCGCGCATCGCATCCGCGTCGCCCGTCATGCCATGCTTCGCCAACAGTCCCGCGCAATCGTCGAATCCGATGTCGATGCCCGACGGGTCGTCCGGGTCGAGGGCTTTCAGCCATTGTTTTGCCGCTTCGGCCAGTTCGGCGTTCTCTTCGAGAGTCTTGACGGCGAGCCACTTGTCACGCTTCAGACGCCCGAATGACTGGACGGCAGGCAGACGGACGACACGGGAAGGATGGGACTCGTTTGACGAGTCGTCAGATTCAGGATGCCATGGCACTCTGTCTTGACGGGCGGGCATGACGGACTCGAATGATGCCCATGAACCCCATTCACGGAGCATCTTCGGGGTGATGCCACAGGAAGGCGCCCAGCACCAATTCCCATAGCGCAACCGGATGACATCTTCATCATCCAACCGGCCCGTCCTGAAGTACCGAAGATTGCCGTATCCGTCATACCAGCAGCCCCGCCTGTCGGGAATGTCGACGAATCTCATCGAAGTCAGATCGATTCCCGACGGCAGGCGTCGGAACGATCCGACCCGCTCCGCCTGTTCATGACTCAGGATTTCGCCCGTATCCAGGTCGCGTACCTTGAGCGCTTCGGATTCCATGTAGGCCACATACGTTCGCTCGTTCCCGTCCCGCCACAGACCGGGCTGATCCGGTTTCATGCAGTCGCTCATTCGTTCTCTTTCCCGTCATGGTCATCATCGTCGTCTTTACCTGTTGTGAACTGATGCAGGAACATCGTTGCGATGTGTGTCAGGCAGAAGAGGATCATGCCTGTTCCGGCAGGGGTGGCAAGCCAGGCAAGAGTACCGCCGTCGTAAACCCGGATGACTGGGATCGACAAGGCGATTTCGAGAAGAAATATGACAATTCCGATTATGAGGTCGTATTTGTAGTTCACTGACCGCCTCCTTCGATGGTTTCGACGCCTCGCATGGGTCGGCCGTCGGCGCGGATGACGCCCAACGCCAAGGTGTCGGACAGGCGGATCATGAGACCCAGTTCCGGGTCGTGCATCATGGGGCCGGTCAGGCGCGCGCCGCTCCGGTAGGTGGCGGTCAGCCATCCTTCGCGCGGTTCGACCGGTGCGGGCGTGGAGCCGGCGAGTATGGTCATGGAGCGTACGCCGTCGGCCAGCGCGCCGTCATGGTCGAGGACAGGCAGGATGGAGCAGCCGTCCAGGGTGACGAACACGCGCCCCTTGTCGCAGGTGGTCGGCCCGATCAGACGGGCGCCGCTGTCATAGGACACCTCCAAGGTGATGCCGTTCACGATCTGCATTGTGGGCGAAGCGTATGGTTCACTCATGCCGTCTCCCCTCGCGTCTTGCCGTCCAGCCACGTCCGATAGGCTTCGTCGGCTTCGCCGGGCGTGCATCCGACGTCACGGCAAAGGAGGGCGATGACCGCCATGTACACCATGTCGTCCGTCAAATTCACCGGCTGGCGGGATGGAACATGAGGCTCGGCTCCCGGCATGATGGCGGGCAGGTACGCCCACTCGTCGAACGCCCCCAATCCCAGTTCTTTCACGGGCTTGCGGGGGTGATATCGCAACGGGGCATGCACCCTGTAGCCGTACTCCTTGCCGAGCTGCCGCATGGCCCTGACCCTGACTTCGCCGGCCGCCAGTCTCGTGGACCCGTCCACGAGGACCATGCGGTCGACAATCCGGTCGAAGCACGTCCCATAGCGCAGTTCGACATCCCCGTCACGGTACATCGTCCGGTCGAGCAGCAAGCCGATTTCGGACGGGTGGAGTCTGACGGCCACCACGGTCTCGTCCGGTCTGATGTCGATCAATATTCCGCGCCTTTCTCACTGTCCGCGTATGCGAGCCATGCGTCCGCCAGCCCCTGCGCGGTCGAATACTCGCGTCCCCGCCACAGGGCGCCCGTGACACGATGCCCGTCCGGCGACCAGACGAGCGTGGCGCGGGAACCCTGGTACAGCGTGCCCGGCTCCCCGATGTCGTTGAACCGGTAGAGCATGAGCACGGTGCCGCCGTCCCTGGTCTCCCAGTCGGCGACGTTTGAACTCGGGTCGTAGGAGCGGTTCGAGGTCGAGCAGCCACTGGATCTCCATGTCGGTACGGTCAGCCATCACAACACCCCAAAACAGGCGCGGGACGTCCACCCAGTCACGGAACACGGTGCCGCCGCCCCACTGGCAGTACTCGTGCGCCGGCTTGAACACGCACAATCCCGCGGCGACGCCCACCCGGATGATATCGGGATGGTCGTCCACGAGCACCGAGGCGCGCACGTCCAGCTTGTCCGGCCCGTAGTAGATGCCGTCATAGGGGATGCGGTTGTCTGCGAGCCATACGGGCAAGGCTCCCCCGTCGTCCTTGCGGGCGGTGGCGATGACGATGCGCCAACCGGCGTCATGAAGCCGTTGCAACGCCTCAGCCGCGTGCGGGTACGCTTCCTCCAGCTCGTAGAGGCCGTTGTCCACAGCCTTGGAGTGGATTTTGCGGAACATGTCCGGCTTGCCGGTGAACGGCCAGCCGGAGCATCGGCTGAAATCATACTCCCTGGGGTCGGGGCACGAGTACGCCTTATCGAAATGGTCGTACACGAACCGGCGCAACGCGCCCGTGTAGTCTCCCAGCGTGTTATCTACATCCACGCAGATGGTTCGCGGATTCACGGTCATCTCAGTCCTTTCCATCCAGCGTCACGATGATCTGATCGAGCAGGTCATCGACCTGGCTCATGTCATAGCCGCCCGGCGCCTCATGCAACCGCCATTGGCGAACCTCATCGGCGGTCAAGGCATGCGGGTCCGCGGGGTACACGAGCGTGAACGCGGCCAGCCTGAGCGGCGCGTCCACGTCCGCGACGTCATATCCGGTCACGCCCTGTCGTTGGTCGAAACATGCATTGTCGATACCTTTCGCGTCAATCATGGTCATCCTTTCAGCCTTGGTATACGCATGTCATGCGTCCGCCCCATGTGACCAGGTGAAACAACGCCGCCTTGTGGTCGCCGTGCAATATTCGACCCATAGACGCTCCCGTTCGCTGGCGGGCAAGCCGAGACCGTCATCGTCCAACAGGCGAAACGGGGTCACGCGCCCGCCGGCCGCCCCATCCTCCTGCAGGACGAACGATGCGATTGAGGCCCGAACCGGGTCGAACCGCAAGGCGAAACGTCCGAACGTCCCAGTGGCTTTTCGCCACCTGGAGTCCATCCATGCAGAGAAAGCACGACGCTCGCTCTCATCCAGGCGGGCGGAAGCGTCATCAGCACGCGAATCTGCACGTGCCATGCCCGAACGCTGCGCGTCGCTTCGACCACACGCATGAAACCGCCGATATGCCATCGTCGTTCCGCCCGCTTCCAAGGCTGTCCGTTGATCACCTTCGACCACGACCGCAGCAGCATGTCAAGCAGCGGGGCCAACAAGTCGGTCTCGTCGGCGGGCAGCGAACATGTCAGCATCACCGTCTGGCCGGCCACTTCGACCGTCGACATGATGTCCCGCAGCCATGCATGGCGAATACGGGCCGAACAGACGGGGCACGCCCACACCGACCCGCAGGACAGGATGATGCCATTCACCCGATGCCCGCATCGTCTCAGCCTGTCCAGGTCGGTCGAAACGAGGATCCGCTGGCTTACGGCCCGTCGTCGTCGATCACGACGCGAAACGATGACATCGCCCATGAGCGGTCAGTCCTCGACCTCGACGGTTTTCGGGGTCAGCGGGGCGAACCCGTCACCCCTATGCTTGTACTGCCATTGGGTCCCGTCCCATAGGTACACGTAGTCGATCATGATGGAGTCGTCGACTGCTTGGTCGAACTCGGCCTGCGGCAAAGGCTTGGGGAACATGCGCTCCGAATGCTCGCATGAGTTGGTGGCGTATGACTTGCAGTATTGGGACACGTCATCCCAATACTCGTCGAACGCCTTGCACCGGTCCTCACGGTCGAGGGCATAGAACAGTTTTCGCGTTCCCACAGGTCGCCGGGGTCTTCCGGCTTGTCGCCGAGCCATGACAGGTCGCCCAATCCCATGAGCCGGGTAATGTCGTCGGGATTCGTGTAGTGGTCGAGCAGCAGCTTGCCGACACCGGACAGGTAGCCGTCCCAGTGGCAGTAGATCGCGCTGATCGTATGGTCGAGGTTCGTGGCGGCGATGATACTTCGAGTGCCCATGCTCACGCCTCCTTACGACGGGTGGGAATGCATTTCTCTTGGATACCGCTGAGCACGATGGCCGCAAGCGTGCAATCCTCGTCACAGGTCAATGCCTGCAATGCGATGATTGCGGCGTTCGAAGCACCGGCCAGCCAAGACACGTACGCGATGACAGCGAGCGGCTGAGCGGCGAACCGTTTCGAGGCCGTTTCGGCCATGGCGGAAAGCATGTCGATGGCCGCGTCGAACCGTCCGTCGCACCACGGGGCCTTGCCGTTGGTCGCGTCGTCGAGCGTCGTGCTGAGCAGGGTGGACAGGTAGTTCTTGGCGCTTTTGTCGTCCGAGCGAACCGCGATTGCTAGCATGGCGTCCACGTCGAGCGTGGGGTCGATGATGCTGGCGACCAGCGCGTCACGGACGTTAAGGTTGCCGCGCATGAGTGCGGTGAGACGGCGCTTGGTCTCGTCGCTGGTTCTGTCGGTTTCGCTGTCGAGGCTGTACATCCACGCATCGAACAGCGTCTTGCACCATTGTTCGGTCGCGGCTCCGGTGCCGAGCCTCTTGGTGTCTTCCTTGTATCCGATTGTGATGCGCTGGTATTCATCCGGCTTGGTCATGATGCCTCTCCTTCGTCATGTGGCGTTCAAGACCCGTCATGCGTCCGACGCGCGCCGCTCCTCCCCCGTATCCACTCGCGCCTGCTCCATCAGCCCGGTCAACAATCCCCCGTCAATCATCGTGATGTCCGATTCGAGCAGTGTCCGTCGCGCCGCAGTGTCCACCGCCTGCACGATCAAGGCGGGCGCCAGTCCCGCCGCACAGGCCGCCATGGCAGCGATGTCATCCACGCTCATGGCGAGTTCGACGAGACGACTCTGAATAATCGCGATTGCCGTCTGTTCGTCCGCAACCGGCATGTCGAGCCGCAGGTCGAAACGGCGCAGGGCGGCCGTGATGGTTTCGCCCAGTGCACCGTCAAGTGGTCTGCCATCGTACATGTCGTATATCCGCCATTCGCCCGGTTCGGTCTGGCGGGCGCCCACGGCGCCTACCGGTTTCCCGTCCGGCGCGTACAAGTCGATGGGGCAGCCTTCGAGATGGATGTCTCCGTGCCATCGGGCGTGACCGTAAGCGCGTTCCATGAGCGTCAGCGACGCGCCGCCGTCAAGATCAGCCTCCAACAGGCTCATGTAGCTGACGTCTTCACCGTCGCGGATCGCGCACTCCCGACGTCCGTCGTCCATCATGCCGACCATGAGCACGGGCAGTCCCGTCCCCTCGGAGCGGACGTGCTCGTCGTCGCGTACGATCTCGAACGGGCGGGACACGCCCTCGTCGCCAGTCGGATACTCCCACGTGATCCAGCCCTTGTCGCCGACGCGCGGCGAATCCGGGCCGTACCACCCTTCGTCATGGCGGTCATCGTACTGGAACCGGTCGAGTAGTTGGTGTTCCAGAAATTCGTCAAGCGGTTTCATGGGTTCATCCTCTTGTTTTGGACTCCGGTTGATAAACTCATTGGTGATCACGATATGCTCTCTTACAAGGTGACGCAGAGGAAGAACTGTGACTTGCTGTTTTCGAGCAGGTCTTCGGGCATGTCGTCGAGATTGCGTGATGCGGCTTCAAGCCCGGCGATGCTGCGGTAGCCGTCTGGAATGTCGTAGCAGTCCACGATTACCGGGGTTTCCCGCTGATGCCGTCGTGCTTGAATTTCCGCAGTTGTTCGATGAGTTCGTCGATGGTCATTCGCGTGTTCCTTTCGTTTGTCTGTCCGGCCTGTGCGTCCGTCGCGCGCTCACCGTCCGCAAGCATCCGCAGTATGTCTGTCAGGGCGCCGATTTCGTTGGGACTCAGCCGGATGCGGCGGGTCGTGTCGCCGTTCTGCGTGGACAGCACCCACGTGCGGGTGCCATGCCGGCCGCCGGCGGGCAGCCATGAGAGTCCCACGTTGCGGCATGTCGCGCCCGTGACCATGCCGCAACGACGTTCGACCTGCACGCCGCTCATCTGATGATGTTGGCGAGCACACCGCTCACCAGGGCGCGCGCCTTCGTCTCATCGGCATACCAGAGCGAGATGGTCCCGTTGACGCTCGGACGGCCTTGCGCGTTCATACCGAACGCGATATAGGGGAAGCCGGCGAGCGTGATGGGCGCGAGCTCCAAGGTGCCGTTCTCGCCCACGACCTTGAACCGGGATGTCGAATCCTCCATCCATATATAGCCGCCGTCCTCAAGCTCATGCTTGATGATGCTCTTGATGTCACTCATGGTTATGGTCGTTCTTGTCCGCCTGTTCGATCTGGTATCCGATATATTTCAGCAGTTCCTTGACGCTCGTGCCGGGGCCGGTCACAGGCATGTCGGTGCTGAAGTCGAACAAACCCAGCACCGGGTTTTTCGTATTGCTGCCGGCGAGGGCATATACGCGGGTCACATGCTCCTCGAATGGCGGGTCAAGCCGGTAGCCGACCCCTTCGAGGGCGTAGCGGTACTGTCGGCCGCGTTCACGGAAGGCGTCGCCTGGCTTGCGTTCGGTGAGCGTCACGTGCAGCCGTTCGTCGGCGAAGACATCCTGCATGCCCAGCATGCCGGTGCACTCGCGCCCGCCGATGGTCTGTGAGGTGCGCATGCCCGGCAGGCCGAACCGGTCGTAGGCCACCTCGAAGTCCTTGACGTCAAGAACAGAACCGAGGCCGGATAGCCGGGCGAGGACATCAAGACGACCAGGCGGCTCCTGACACCATACAAGAACATGATCGTCGAAGAACTGCAACGAACGCGACGAGCGGCAGCGCCGCAGACAAAGGTCGGCGGAGCGGGTGCACCGGTTGCAAGCCGAACACGGCATGACCTTCGACGACCTGAAACGCGGCGACCTCGTTCTTGTGTTCGACCAGCAGATGCCTCATCGTCATCTGCTCATGCGCGCCGACGCAATCATCCCCGGCGCGGTGTTCGACTGGCGTGACGACATCACCATCATCATGAGCGAGGATGACGGCGAAAGCCTGGCCCGACAGCTCGACATACCATGGTGGCTCATGGACAGCGACCAAGTGGAACAGCGGATGCCCGACACCATCCAAGCCGACCCCCATTGGTGCACCCTGACCGTCTACCGGGTCATGGACGAGTGGGCGCAACGACATGAGGAACGGCGACTCCCCTATCATGGGGCGACAAGAAGTTACTGGCATCTGGACGCCGAGGATGTCCGCGACATCATCGGGACAGTACGTGCGCGCATCGACGAACGCGTGGAACAGGAGCGCGAAGAGCGTATCACGGCGCACCGTCGTGTCGTCGAACGGTTCAACGAGCAGACAAGCAAGCCTCAAACCCGAAAGGATGTCAAACGGCTGCTGTGCGATTACAACAACCTGTACAACGAAGGCGGCAGCGGATGGCTGTCGTGGATCGTCTGCCGTGAGGATGCCGAACAGGCCGCGCAATGGCTAGGCGAACACGGCATCCGGGTGGCGGTCGGCTAGCAGGACACCTGAAAATCAGGATGCCGGGCGCAATAGTCACGCACCGAAGTCAACCATAGGATAGCGCCCGCCACCGTGGCGTGCGTGGTGTCATACCGGTCCACAAGCTTGCCGCGATCCGCGCGCCGGATGGCGGCAAGCGCCTCGGTGATGCGACGCGCCGCCTCGCCTCCGGTCAGACCGTTCAAGTCATGCCGTGGGCTGACATGGTAGGCGGCGTACAAGCCGCTCAAGGCGGTCGAAGTCGTGTAGCGCCTGCCTTTCGACTCGCCCCACTCGAAATCGCCTTCACGCCCGCACACATCATAGAGGCAGTCCGCGGGGATGTCCCGGCGGGCGACATACAGGTTACCGCTCACCGGTCGTCCCCTCCTTCGATGCGGTCGAGCACGCGCCGGTATGCGGCGGCATAGATGGCATAGCTGTTCGCGGTCAATGGCAGGGCGAGGTCCCGGCAATGTCGGGCGTTTGATTCGTTGTCGTCTATCTGCCGGTTGAGCCATTTTTTAAGGTCATCCACAGAGGCATCCTTATCGTATATGGGAATCGTCTTTCAGGCTGCTATGCGCGGTCGAACAACAGTTGTCCTTGCCTCCGTATTCAAGACACGGCTCACCACTACACTTCCCGCGTGCTATACAAAACCGATACGCTGCATTCCGCGACAAAATCACATCCACAGTCACATCCAAGGATCATCAAAGCCAATGCGATTGAACGTTAGACCGACGACCACAGGCGGGGGCACACGATATCCACAGCGTCATGCCGGTCCTGCGGAACGACTCATGCGTCCGCGGAACGCGTCAATGCCTTGAACATGAGACGCAGTATCGTCTCGCAGCCACGCTGCCACGACTCCCCCATCATGAGCGCAAAACCGACTTCCGCGCCCGCCGTCGAATCCCTCATGGGGGTGACTGTGACGGAGACCAACGGTCTGATATGCTCGACCGGACCGAAAGTCATCGCGTAATCGGCGCAGAATGACTCCTCTTCCTGGGGACCATGCTCGGGCAACGCCTTCATGAGCGTGTTCGACAAGCCGGGGAACGGCCAGCCTTTGAACGCCATGATCCCGATGCTGGCATCGTTGTCCGACGTCTCCACATGCGCCGTGCATATCACATCACCCTGCATCCGCCCGTCAGTCGGATACAGGCAGAACTTCAAGCTCATGGTCACCTCCATATCCCGTATGTCACACACGGGATATGCGTCCGCATACGACAGGGGCCGGGATGCCTGTACCAGCATCCCGGCCCCTGTTGTGCCGTAAGGTTTACGGGTGTCAGATGTTCCAGCCGTCGGCGTGACGTGCCCGGCGGACACGCTGGAACACGCAGCCCGTGCCGGTCAGCGCCATGATTGCCGTCAAGGCGACGGCGGCGGTCATGTCCGCGCCCGTTTGTGCCAGCGGCTTCGCGTCGTTGCCGGCGACATGGTAGCCGGCCTGCACGGTCTTCGGGGCGGTGACGACCGGGTTGGCGGCCTTGCGGCGAGCCTCCTCGGCCTTCTTCTTCGCCTCCTCGGCCTTCTTCGCGGCCTCCTTCTTCGCCTCCTCGGCCTGCTTGGCAGCGGCTTCAAGCGCCTTCACACGGGCGTCGGCCTTGTCGGAGGCCGTCTTCGCCTCGTCATACGCGCCCTTCGCCTTGTCGTATGCCTCGCCGGCCGTCTTCGCCTTCGCCGCCGCCTCGTCCAGGGCGTCGTGCGCGGTCTTCTGGTCGGCCTGCGCCGCCGCAAGGGCCTTAGCGGCCTCGTCGCACGCCTGCTGGGCGACCTTCAGCCTCTCCTCGGCCTTCGCGTACCCGTCGACCACGGCCTGGGCGTCCTTGAGCTTCGCCTCGGCCTGCTTGACGGCCTGCTCGCGGGCCGTGACCTCGTTCTCGGCGACGGTCACCCGCCTGTCCGACTCGTCGGCCTTCGCCTGCGCCGTCTTGGTGTCGGCCTTCGCCTTGTCGTACGCCTCGGTCTTCGCCTTCTGGTCGGCCTTCGCCGCCGCAAGCGCCGCGGCCTGGTCCTTCTGGTCGGCGACCGCCTTGTCGTACGCGGCCTTCGCCTTCGCGTACGCATCCGCTTTCGCCTTGGCGGCCGACTGCGCCTGCGCGGAGGCCTGCTCGGCGCGGGTCAAAGCGTCGGCTGCGTCCTTGGCGGCCTTCGCCGCGTCGGCCAGCTTGGCCTGCGCGTCCGAATACGCCTTGATGTCAGCGTCCTTGTTCTTGCGGTAGTCGAGGATCGCCTGACGGAACTGAGCGACCGTGACGCCCGTATCCGACTCGTCGGCACTGAAATTCTGACCCGTCACCGGCGCCATGTCCCCAGCGGCCGTGTACGCGAGGCCGGCGAGCGTCATGTCCGGGTTGATGATGTTCAGATAGTGGCCGACCTTCATGTACAGGTCCGGGTACTTCTGGGACACCTGATACGCGCTCAGGCCCTTGAGCTCCGGGTGCGCGTCATACACCTTCTTCTCCTCTGTGTACCACACGTCGAACGGGGTGGTGGAGCCGAACGCGAGGTTCTGGGCGCCCGTGAACGACACATGCTGCATCTTATGCTGGTACGCGTTGTAGTCGGTGGCGATCTGGATGAGCGCCGTCTGGTTGTCGCTCACCTTCCACTCCGGCAATCCAAGCTCGCGGCGGATCGCGTTGCCCTTGTCGAGGATGTCCAGCGCCTTGAGCATGTTGTCAAGGTCGGTGGCGCTCGTCTTGTCGCCGATATGCAGGTACTGCGCGTACTTGTTGTTCTTCAGCGTGTCCACGGCCTTGTCGGAGCCGCGGTCCTCGAAGAAGCCGAGCGAACCCTGCGCGAGCTGCTTGGTGGCCGTGTCCGCCGCACTCTTCTTCGCGTCAGCGTCCGACCGGGCGGCCGCCTTCGCGTTGTCCGCCGTGTTCTTCGCAGCCTCGGCGTCCTTGGCGGCCTGCGCCTTGTCCGCGGCCGCCTTCGCGGCATCGTCGGAAGCCTTCTTCGCGTCGTTCATGGCCTGCTCCAGCTTCGAGAGGTCACCGGTCTGCGACTCAAGATCCGCGACCTTCTTGTCCGCCGCATCCTTCGCCGTCTTCGCCGCATCCTCCTTGGCCTGCGCGTCCGAGACGGCCTGCCTGTCCTTCTCGGCCTGGGTCTTCGCGGCCGCGACCGCCTGCTGCGCATCCTTGACGGCCTGCTGCGCGTCGGACACGTTCTGCTTGGCGTCCGAGACGTTCTTCGCGGCCTCGGCCTGCTTGGCGGGGTCCTGCGCGTCCTTGGCGTTCTGCTTCGCCTTGTCGAGGTCGGCGGACGCCTTGTCGGCGGCCTGCTGCTTGTCGGCCGTCTGCTGGTCGGCCTTGCCGGCGGCGGCCTGGGCGTCCTGCTTGGCCTTGTCGGCCTTGTCCTTGTCGGCCTTCGCGCCGTTCAAGTTCTGGCTGGCCTCGTTGAGCTTGTCCTTCGCGTCCTTGGCGGCCTGCTTGGCTTCGGGCAGCGAGTCCGGGGTGGCCTGTACGGCCGTCTCGGCGGCCTGGGTGGCCTGGGTGAGACGGTTCTGCGCCTCGGCGGTCGGCTGGTCAGCCAGTGCCTGGGTGGCGGGGGCGACCAGTGTCGCGGCCGTGATGGTCGCTGCGATGATCTGCTTCTTCATGCATTCTCCTTTGTTTGGATTGCCTGACGTGCGCTGTCATGCGTCCGCGACACGATTCTAGTCCTGACGGAGATATGACGCGCCCCGAGCGTCCGCTGTAAGAGTGGCAGACAGCATAAAAGGGGCGCCCATGATGGACGTCCCCTACCGGCCACCAAAACAAAAAATGCCCCACCGAACCGGCGCGCGTGAAATCGCGACCGATTCGACGGGGCATATACGAAAACGGTTCAGAACAGCGGGATATCGCAAGTCGCCGAACCTATGGACCCGGAGGCGTCCTTCGAGACCTTCTCCTGTCCGTTGACAATCACCTTGCAGGACACCGTCTAGTCGTCACCGCCCATGATGTCGCCGGAGACGCTGAGCATGGTCAGATCCTTGGTTTCGTCACCTGTGTAGGTCTTTGACCAGTTGCCAGAGAACTTCTGGCTGCTGGACGACCCGTTCTCCCAGATCATCACTGTTCCTTCGCCGCTGGCGGTTGCCTGGAGTTCGATGGTCTTCTCCGCCGGTTTCGCCGGAGCTGTGGTGGACTGGCCGGTTTTACCGCCGGTCGAAGCGGGCGTCGTCGTGTTGCCGCCGGATTGGCCGGCGCCGACCGCGCCGATGACCACCAGTACGACGATCAGCCAGAACCACCAGCGTTTCAGCAGCGACTTCTTCTTTGGTTTGTTTCCACGTCTACGTAGCTGTGTTTCACTTACCGGAGCTTCGGGGGGGGGTGATGTTTGGTGCAGTCATGAGAATCTCCTTCTTCTTTGGGAAACCCGGGATGGGTTTCCTTCCTGCGAGCTGCCGGTCGGCTACGATCCGACGACCTGCCGCTTACGAGGCGGCTGCTCTACCAACTGAGCTACGACGGCGAAACCGCCTCGGCATGAGAGGCGGCGGATGGGCCATGCGAGCGAAGGAGTTCTTGCCCTGCGGCCGACTCATGCCATCGGCTGCAAGCTGCTCCCGTTCGGGAACCCAGCGTTTCGCATGTGATCACTGGTCCCATCGTGCTTTCGCCGGGATTCGAACCCGGACTGAACAGTTCCTTAGACTGTCGCCTCTACCGGTTGGGCTACGAAAGCATGCGCGGACACCACTCTCACAGTGCAGCGGCGGTATCCGCGTAAGTCCACGGTTTGCACTCAAGCCGGCGGTGGACGCGCTTGATTACAGCTTGAGGCATGACAAGAATCACGGGCTGACGCCCATGCTTCCACGAGACTGTTCCCACAACATGTGGGTCAGCTGAGACAAGGAGCGTGGTCGACCACGCTCCAGGAAACCTTTCCCGCGACTGGGCGGGTAGGCTCATCGGATTCGCGCCGATCCCTCCGACAAGGGACTGTCCGCATCATCCAGGAGATGATGGGCGCTACAGCATGCGCGCCCGCCGAACAAACGGGAACGCGCATACCGGACACGATCCGCATGGTCATGACATCCCACCGGGCGTCCCAGCGGGCGTGGAATCGTATCGAGCGGCGTACGGGAATCGAACCCGCATCATCAGCGTGGAAGGCTGAGGCACTAGCCGTTGTGCTAACACCGCGAGTGTTCGGATATCGGCGCTGGACGGCATGAACCAAGCGAAAGAACCATAGAGGTGTACAGCCGACCATCGTTCCGCCCATCCCCATGCACGAAGGACGGGCGGTGGCGTTGACGCCGGTATCCGAAAGTGCCCTTGGCCGGAGTCGAACCGGCTGCCCCGAAATTCAAGGGCGGCGCCCGCTGTTGCTCCCCTGCATGCCGGGGACCGGTGCGGGCGGACCGGAGAGTCGTTGACCATACTGGACTGTTTTGATACGGCATGAGACGGGTTGTCTCATGCCGGCATGCGTGCCCGGCGCGGGAGTCGAACCCGCGTTCAGCCGCACCATCCGAAGGGTGATCCGGGCGAAAGGGGCCGTCGCCGGCCGCGTGAAGAAGAGAACCTGAAGGCGCGGCCGGCGACAGCGGACGGGGTTGTGCGAATGATCACGCCACATGTCTTCGCAGACCCCAGTGCCCCACGAAGGACTCGAACCTTCATTAGGCGCGGTTTGGGCGCGCCATGTCTACCTGTTGCATCAGCGGGGGCGAGTCCGGTCGCCACAGGACGGCCGGACGGGGTGGGATCGCTCTTTACGGAGAGGCGGCGATCCCGGTTGCACGTCAGTCTTCGGCGTGCCGCCCGACAGCACGAGGCCGTCCGCATCGCTTCGTGAAAGGCCGGCGCGATGCCCGTGACCGGCGTGAGGGTGAGGCGGAATGAGAAGTAGTCCCGCCTCCTCGTATCCCATGACGGCAATGAGCCAGGAAGGCCGCGTCACGGGATGGGCCGCAAGCAAGAGGATATGTACTTCGCGGCCCAGTGCCCTTCGCGGGATTCGGACCCGCGTCAAGACCATCAAGGGCGAGCGTCCCGGTCATCATTGATATCGCTCCGGTGACCGGGATCCGAAGAAGAGCGCCCGCCCCGTCAAACCCCGAAAAGGTTTGGCGGGACAATGGGATGTGCGGGAGGGCGGAGTGGATTTTACCGCCAGCGTCGAGGACAAACAGAGCTGTCAAGCTCCCTCTGAACGTGCCGCCGGTTCGGTCGCAAACCACCCTGCCGGGCCCGGCGCATCATATCCCTCTGTTTCCGGTGGGATTGTTCGATCACTCCCATAAGCCGGCCCGTTGATCGGACGAGCCGTCTCGTGCCCCCAGGGAATTACGGTATCCCGACACGCGGATTAAAAGTCCGCTGCTCTTCCTCTGAGCTATAGGGGCGATACTCCGCGCCTGCGTGGATACGCCCGCACGGTGGGCGCATGGTCGCCGGCCGCGGATGACCGGCCTCCACAACACGGGCTGGGCCGCCTGAACGGTTTCGAACCATTCCCCTCCGGCCTGGTCGGCCGGCATGCTTGTCCACACTTGGGCGGCGAACCCACGTGGCTCCGGGCGGTGTCGCACCGCCTCCTCCCTATTGCCGGACGCTCTGCTGTTGAGCTACGGAACCGGCCGGAACATGCAGGTGCGGACGCATGGGTCAATCCGGCTGTTACCAGCCCGGCACACCCATGAAACGCACGTGGGACATGCCGGGTTTCGACGGGGCGTTGCGCACTCCCCGCCTAGTGGAGCTGCCGAGAATCGAACTCGGGTCTGGTCTGCTTGTCGCCTTTGCTTGCTGTCACGTGCGTATCCGACGCTTGACGCTCATCCGCGGACGGGTGCGTTCGGCGAACCCGCGCGGCTTGTAGACGACGTTCATGTACTGGCCGGACGAATCCATCGTCCGACTGTCCGACCAGTCCGGCCACAGGTTGTCCGACCCCGGCCGTTCGACCGGCAGATGGCGGAGTCGGGTCTCACGCGGCGAGCGTGAAACGCTGAGAAGAAACGGTGTTGGCGTTTATTCCGGTGATGGGTTTGATGACGGTTGCTCCCATCGGTCCCCGGCACGTAGCACAAGGTCTCCGGCAGGCCATCGAAAGCCTGTCAGCCCCAAAACGCCCGAAGGTCTTATCCACGCCGCCCATACGGGCACGGTGTCGCCTTCGGACACGAATCATAACCACTCTTCGATTATCAAGCTTCTCGCGGAACCATGCGAGGCATGTCCCACAACCGTCTATGCGTCCGCGACACGCCGTCACGAACCGACAGTCGGCCACCGCCATGCGCGGCCGCCAACACCCTCTATGCGTCCGCGGGCATCATGACAACGCGCGTTTCGGCGTGTCGCCTTGTCCCAAGCCGAAGACCATTCCCCCGAACACCCCCATACACGCACTGGACGCATATAGGGCGATCATGAGCAGTACTCTCACCAGCGCCCGCATGGGCCAAATCATCAACTACTACGCCAACCCATCCCGACCGGGCACCCCCGCATACCGGCTCGCCCGACTCATCTGCGACAACCAGGCGACGCGCGACATCACCATCGACCTCATCCAGGAAAGCGTGCTCGCCCGACTACGCAACCACCCGGACAGGCCACTCACAGAAAAGGAGCTGAGCGGCATCTGCACCAGGCTCGGCCTCGAACGCGTGCTGCAACGACGCTTCCACATCCCCGCCAGCCTCTACCGGGCCGCCCTGCTCTACATCCGCGCCCTCAAAGACCGCGGACTGAAACCGCAGCACACGGACCGGACGGAACGCGCGCGCATATGGGACGAGGCGGTCCGCGCCCACATGACCATCCAACACCGCAGACTGCTGGACGGCTCCCGCTCCTCGATCCGATGGCTGCCCCTGTCAGACGGGACGACCAGCAACCCGAACACACCGGGACGGGCCATGAGCTGCGGCGGCCTCGACGAGTGGGAACGACTGCAACGCCAGTGGACCGGCCATGACACGCGCAGCTTCTCCTGCGACAAGGGCGCGTTCCACGACCAGACGGCGTTCGCGGTCCCCTCGAACATCGAAACCCAACTGTTCGAAGACGAACCGTTCACCCCCGACCTCGCCTGGCTTGAAGCGCACGGCATCACCGTGGAACGCGCCCGACGCCTCAGCGACCGGGAGCTGGAGGATGCGGGTGTGGATCCGGCCGCATTCCGCCTCATGCTCGAACGCGCATAGCCATAAGACATGAGCGCACAACCAAGAAAGCCCGCCGGCTCGCCCGGCTCCACCGGCGGCCAGTACGACACGACCGGCCGCGACATCCTCCCCTCGTTCTTCGGCGCCCCCGGCGACAACGACCAGGACCGGCTCGACGACCAGACGCACGCGCTTGCCATCGACGCGGTGGCGGCCACAGACGACCCTGACTCATACGCGGTACGCAACCGGTACGACGGACACGTGCTCGTCGGCAACACGCGCACCGGACGCCTCTACGAGATCATCACCGACGTCGACGACGATGCCCCAGCCGTCTACGCGGTACGCGACTGGGGCATCGTGAACCACGACCGGCGCGAACAGGTCTCCCACGGGTTCCTCGACCCGAAATGGACGGGAGGCGACACGATGCTCATGGACGACGAGACCGACGAAAGCCTGCCGGACTGGATCGCACGCCGCGCCACCCTGCCCGAAGACGACATCTGGGATGAATGGGCCGACCGCGAAGACAGCCGGATCGAAGGCGCGCTCATCGACGCCACGTGGACGATCAGCCATGACGGCACGCCCCGCAACGACGGATACGGGCTGGACATCTTCGACCGCGACGAGACCGACAGCCTGCGCGGCGACTACGTTGACGCACAGATCGAAACCCTCGAAGACACGCTGGGACCGCTCGCCGACGACGAGAAAGCCAGCCAGCAACTCCTGTTCTCCGACCGCTTCGACGAGCGCATCCGCGTCGAACGCGAACGCATCGAACACCAGACGGGACTCTACCTGCGTGCCGCCGACCCGAGCGCCGACCTGACGAACATCGCCTACGCGGCCTCACTTGAGGACAGCACGGAACTCAAATGCGCCGCCATCGCATCAGGCGCCCTCAAACGTGATGACCTGACCCGGCTTGCCGACGACACAGACCCTCTGGTTGCAGGCGACGCGCGACGCGCGCTCGACTAACGCTTATCGCGGGACAGCTCATCCATGACCATATCCTGCAGGTTGGCCCGGCCTTCCAGCACAAGCGGCTTGCGCATGTCCACCGTATCCGACTCCAGGATGCGATGGATCTGCACAGGGCGCGTCTGCCCCTGCCGATCCAGGCGCGCGTTCGCCTGCAAGTAATCCTCCAGACTCCAGGTCAATGACAGCCAGACGACCACATGCCCCTCATGCTGGAGATTCAATCCGAACCGGGCGCTCGCCGGGTGTGCGGCGAGGATCGTCAGCCGATTCCCATGCCACGCGTCCAGGGCGCCGGGGTCGCGCACGTCCATCGAGTCGGGCCAGCGTTCGCGGATGCGACGCAGCTCGTCCTTGAACTGATAGAACACGAGGATCTGCTCGCCTGGATTGGCGTCGATGATCGTTTGCAGCTCGTCGAGCTTCGCGTCGTCCAGATGGGTGACCGTGCCTTCCGGGTCGAGTTTGAGATCCGGGTACAGGCATCCGGCGGTGAATTGGGTGAGCTTGTTGACGAGTACGCCGGCGTTGACGGCGCTGACCTTGGAGCCGTCCAGTTCGATGTACTGGTCGCGCAGGAACGTCTCATACGCCTCCCGCGTGTCCTTGGGGCAGTCGATCTCATGGTCGATGACGGTGCGGCGCGGCAGGGCGGGGAGTTTGTCGCGGGCGAGCATGGTCAGGCAGAACGGGCCGATCTGGTTCATGATCGCCTGATAGGCGAACGGGCGCGGCTTCCACTCGTAGACGACATGCCCCTTATGCCGGCCGGGCGTGAACCATTTCTCGCGGTAGGCGCTGATCGTGTGGCCGAGCGCGCGTCCGCCGTCCAGCAGGTAAATCTGGCTCCACAGGTCCATGAGGCTTTTCGCCGCGGGCGTGCCGGTCAAGCCCACCACCCAGTCCATGTCGGCGCGGCGGCGTTTGAGGATGCGGAAGCGTTTCGCGTTCGATGATTTGAAGCCGGACAGCTCGTCGATAACCATGGCGCGCCACGGCCAGTGAGGGTAGGTGCGGTCCAGCCATGCGATGTTCTCCTGGTTGATGATCGTGACCGTCGCGTTGCGTTCGATGGCCTGACGGCGTTGCTTCTCGCTCATGTGCTTGCCGCAGGCGACCGCCCAGTCGAGGTGGTGCATGTCGGAGAATCTGCCGAGTTCGTCCACCCATGTCTTGTAGGCGGGCAGGAGCGGGGCGATGACGAGGATTTTCAGTTCGGGGTCGTGTGCGTGCCAGATGTCCATGATGGCGATGCTGGTGAGCGTCTTGCCCAGGCCCATGTCGAGGAACAGGCCCGCTCCCCCATGGTTGCGGGTCACGTCGAGTGCGAAGCGGACCGCCTGTTTCTGGTAGGGGTGCAATGTGACTGTCATATCCGCATGTCGTGCGTCACGCGCGAATGTCGCGGAGGGCGACCAGAGGACGGTTGTGTGAGCGGGCGCGGCAGCCAGTATTAAGCGTCGTCGTCTTAGTGCATCTTAACGTCATTTGCGCATGATTCCAGAGCGTTCTTAGTGCATCGATACGTTAAGATGCAATAAGATGCGTTATCTTATTGCACCCCCTCAGCCCTACTCCCCGTAGGGCTTACACGTATTAATACACTAAGAACATAAGATTCTGGAGGTGTTGTATATAGGGGAAAATATGGGGTATTCATATACGCGCGCGTAATGACAGCACTTAATGCCGTTTTGCCGCTGGTCGCCGTAAATCTTTCGCCCATTATGGCCGCCGGCCATCGTCAAACAAGCGGGGTGTGTTCTCGACCAGACAGCGGCGACATGATGTCAACAAAATCCGGCGCGGGCATTTGCTGACATCATGTACGACTCAAATCCTCGCCACTGCCGGTCGTCGGGAGTCTCAGCGCAAAAAACCGGCTGCCGGTCTCGACCGACCATAGACGCCTCTGCAAGCCGTTCTTTGGGGCCATAGAGAGGAGACGACGATAATCAGCGCTCGCAGCGACGGGCACCTAAACGCGCCGCACGCGGCACAGGGGATACGAGGGAATCTGGCTGGCGAGCGTGATGAACCCGTCGCTTGGGAATGTCCGCAAGGCACCGCGTGACTGGAAATCAACTCATGCGGCCCGGACTATTTTGTTGACGCGGCTTCTTTACGTGTTGCGGATGGTGCGGGATGGAAGTCTGTCTCCGACCCGACCTGAAACGCGGGGCGGGGATCTCGTGGTCGACCATCGTCGGAATCGTCGCGCGTATCAGCCAGCGGGGGGGGTATGCGGGGACGAGAATATGTCAACAAATTCCGACACAGATATTTTGTTGACATGCAGAACGGCTTGATTGCAATGGTTTCCGGGAGTTTGTTGACACGGCACGCGACGGAGGAGGTTTCGTCCCGAGCCATAAGCAGGAGGGCGTTTGCTGTCGCGGCCACCGCGGGGCTGATGGCTGTCCTCGGCGACATGGACGACGGCACGACCCGCGCAAACGCGTCAACAGATTCCGATGCAACCATTTTGTTGACAGACCGGTGAGCGAGGTCGGAAGGTGTATCGCTTACCGGCATGCGATGCTCTGACTGGTTGAATCCGATCGTCTGCGCCGGCTGTAAAAGGCGTGTCCGAAGTCATCCCGACAGCCAGTATTAAGCATCGTCGCCTTAACGCATCTTAACGTCATTGACGCTAGGATTCCGACTGTTCTTAGTGCATCGATACGTTAAGATGCAATAAGATTCATAATCTTATTGCACCCCCTCAGTCCTACGGAGAGTAGGGCTTACACGTATTAATACACTAAGAACATAAGTTTTTAGAGGTGTTGTATATAGGGGAAAATATGGGGTATTCGTATACGCGCGCGTGACGTAGTACATCAACGTCAATGTTGATACTGGTTGCCCGAATCCTTCGGCCAATACCCCTGAGAGCACGTCGCCTGTAGGTTGTCGAAACCGGAGACCGTACCCCGCATGCTCTTATAAGCCGTTCTTCGGGGGCATATAGGGGCTTTGGTCGCAGTCGCGATAAGAAACATCCATTAGGACATCCACCGTCTGAGGGGCCGTTCCCGCCCGTTTCGTCCAGCGGGAGACTTGAGGCCGGGCCGCCACGAGCGAGATGGCGAATATGACGAAAGACGACTTCCGGCAGCCGGCGATCGGGTCTCGTGCTCTAAACGCATCACAACGGCATCCGGTCTCGTCCGAGCTGGCGCATCATCGCGTGAGGCGGTGGCCGTGACGGTCGCGCACGTTCACCCCCTCACACATCGATGGTTGCAGATCGACAAGCGCCTTGCTGTCAACGAATGCGCCCCGCTCACGTGCCGGCGATGTCAACAAATTCCCCTGCAACCATTTTGTTGACACGAAGAACGGCTTGATTGCAATGGTTTTTCGGGAGTTTGTTGACATGGCCGTTTTCGGCTGTCATATGCGAATCGCACTGTGACTCGACAACCAGAGCCGAGGAAGGTGCGCGCAGTCAGTGTAAGGCGGCGCGCGAATCACCTTTTGTTGACACGCAGAACAGCCTGATTGCAATGATTCTCGATAATTTGTTGACATGGCTGCCGCCCAGTGACGTCAGCGGCCTTGGCGTCGCCCGTTCGATGCGCCGATACTTGATCTCGAATCGTCTTCGCAGCCAGTATTAAGCATCGTCGTCTTAACGCATCTTAACGTCATCCAGCAGTAGATTCAGTCCGTTCTTAGTGCATCGATACGTTAAGATGCAATAAGATTCATGATCTTATTGCACCCCCTCAGTCCTACGGAGAGTAGGGCTTACACGTATTAATACACTAAGAACATAAGATTCTGGTGGTGTTGTATAAGGGAGAAAATATAGGGTATTCGTATACGCGCGCGTGACGTAGTACATCAACGTCAATGATGATGCCCTCGCTGGTTGTCGAAAACCTCGGAACAACATATTCCAGCCGGCAATCTCGATTCACCCGACCGGGATGCCTCTACAAGCCGTTCTTGGGGGGGGGCACGAAGAAATGGCGGCCAATGAGCGTCAGAACGCGTTCTGCGCGCAACAACGCTGTTTGGGGTGCGTTGTGTGCGGTATGGGTGATGCACGAGAAGGTCCGCCCTCAAATCCAGCCGGCAACACGCTGACGGATCTCGTAGCCGCCCGTCTGGAGGGGTGTGACGCGGCGTATCGGATGCGATCCTCGCCGCCGACATCTACGAACGCTTGCCTCCACACCGAAGGGCGAGCGTTCGACGTATGGCTGGAGGCCATGCAAACGCATGCGGCCCGGACTGTTCTGCTGACACGCGCAACCGCTTGATTCCAATGGTTCTCGGTATTTGTTGACAGGGCTTCTTCGTGGGAGGGGCGGCGACGAGGCATCAGTCGGCGGAGGTGAATCTGGTACATCCTGTAGAGCAGTGTCAACAAATTCCCCTGCAACCATTTTGTTGACACGAAGAACGGCGTGATTGCAATGGTTTTCGGGAGTTTGTTGACGCGGCATTCTTCGCGGTGCGGTACTGGAGCCGGTAAAGCGATGTTAGAGACATGCATCCCAATAGACGACCGATCTGCACAAATCCGTTCGGCCGTCTATTGGGGTCTTTTTGCCTGTTTTATACGCGAAACGTGCGCTGATATACCTCTTCCAGGCGGCTCTCGGCCTCTTCGACAAGCTGATCGGCGGTCAGATCGTTGGGGCGGCCATTCATCACCCGCCCCGGATGCAGTGTATCCCATCGCGTCTGTTTGCCTTCGACTCGACCGATTCCCTGTGTGTGGTTGCCGAAACCGGTGATATAGGAGTTCCAGATCGGCTCGTATCGCGCGATCATTGCGGATTCGGCCACGGGCGCCCAGATGAACGACAGCGTGAGCAGCCTGCAGGTGAAATCCTCGATATCAAGATTCATTGCCGCATCAATGGATCCGGCATGATGGCGTACGCGGTTCGACAATTGCTTCACGGTGCTGTTTACGTCCACTGCGGCCGGATCCAGCTGCGACCCTTTCAGGGTACTGGGCGCGGACACGCCGATATAGATCGGCCAGGTACCGGGGTGCTCGCGATTCTGTTCGGCCAACCGATTGTATGCGGGGAAGTTTCCGTTGTAGAACAGCGCATAGATGCCGAAACCATCGAACGGCTCGTTCTGCACGGTGCGCATCGGATACAGTTCGGAAGACATGATCGCGCGGGATAGCGAATCGGACAGGGCGACATAGCTCAACGGATTGAAGAACTCAGGCTGCCTCATGTTCAGCCTCCAGTTCGAATAGCGCCGAGTCCATGGCTTTGCGGGCGGCATCCTCATGCAGGGCGATGGCGACGCTCGATGCGATGACGCGCGCCAGCTCGACGGGAACGGCGTTGCCTATCTGGCGCAAGCCCTCGCCCCAAGACCCGGAAAACTCGTAGCCGTCGGGGAATCCTTGCACACGTGCCGCTTCCCTGACCGTATAGTATCGTACGGATCCATCGGGGAAACGCATCATGTTCTCGCCGCCCGGCACGCCATGCACGCCGGCTTTGATCGCCTTCGAGGGTTCGTCCAGAGGTGACCCGGTGTGGCCGGCGTACGTTTTCGCGCCTTCACGCAGATCGTGGTTGAGGAATTTCGCCGACAGTCTCGGCCGATGCGGGTCGGGAAGACCGACGAGCGCATCCCTGACCGTTCTCCATGGTCGTAGTGACGGATTCCCGAGATGGCCTTTGATGCCTTCTCCGGGGCGAATACCGTGCCACCTCCAATAGCGTCCCTCCTGCTGGGCGTCGAACAGTGCTGCTTGAGAGTGCGTCGGGCGGGGGAATGACCATTTGGCTTCCACGTCCGAGCGGAAGCCGACCATGATGACGCGATGGCGGCGCTGGGCGACGCCGTAATCCGCAGCATCGACGACGGTGGGGACGACCTCGTAGCGCAGCTCGTCGTGGATTCCGGCGGTGTGCTCGCGACTCAGGCGTTCGGCGTGGTCGCGCCATGTCTCGTCTTCGCGGGCTTTGACCAGAGGATGCTGCAGGCGCATGAGGATGTAATCGTAGTAGTCGCGGAATGATTCTCGAGTCAGGCCTTTGACGTTCTCGACGATGAATGCACGGGGGTGCAGCGTCGATAGGACCTCCGTGTAGGCAGGAAACATGTCGCGCGGATCGAGGGCGGCGCGCGCGAGTCCGCCCAGAGAGAACGGCTGGCACGGGGGGCCGCCGGCAAGCAGGTCGAGGTCGTCAGGAGCGAAAGACCAATCGACTGCCCGTACATCGGACTCGATGATGGCGGCGTCGCCAATGAGAGGGTAGTCGTGCGACTGGTTCAGACGCAGCGTTTCGCAGCAGTTATGCTCCCATTCGACTGCCGCGATGTGATCAAAACCGGCCAGTGATGTGCCAAGCATGAGTCCACCGCCGCCTGCGAAAAGTTCTATAGCTCGAAGATTGTGCATGTGGTGCTCCTTTGTTAACGCTCGTGCCATTATAGGTAACGCGGGGTATCATCAGGTTCTGATGTCGCCGATCGCGCATAGCCGAGGGCATGAGACCCATGACCCGGCGCCTGATGCTCATGCTCGGCGGCACGCTCGCGCCCCTGCTCGTCATCCCGCTGCTGTTCGCCCTCCTGTTGGGCGGCATGTTCATGGCGGGTGGCGCCGCCGCCGACAAAACCGGGCAGCAGTCGCCGGAGGCGGCGCTGCTCGCCACGCATTGCATCCAGACGACGACGGGCGACCAGAATGCCGCCGTGTCCGACACGCAGTCGACGACCAGCGCGAAACCCGACTCGAACGCGCGCAAGATCGCGCAGGATCTCGCCGTGGCGGGCGTGTCCAAGGCGGGCGTGGCGGGCATCCTCGGCAACTTCGAACAGGAAAGCCAGTTCCAGCCGACCGCCACCAACCCGCTTTCCGGCGCCTACGGGATCGCGCAGTGGAATCCGGGGTCGAAGCTGCGCACGGAAATGGATGCCATCGGCTTGAAATCCACACCCATGAACAGTCTGGACGGGCAGGTCCAGGTGATCGCCGAACTGGTCGCCGTCCCCAAGGACACGAGCCGGTGGATGGACATCATGGGCCGCCTGTCCAACTACGAGTCCCTGGGCTACAAGGCGCCCGAGGCGAAAGCGGGCACGCGACTGTTCCGCGCCTGGCAGACCACAGACGACCCGAAGACCGCGGCCGCCGCATGGCTGTTCGGCTTCGAGGGGCCGGGGGATAGCGAATGGAAGATCGAAAAACGTACCGGTTCCGCCCAATACTGGTATGACACGGGATTGAACGGCATCGACTTCCCCGCGAAGACGAAGGACCGTACCGGCGAGACGGTCAACCCCACGCCCGGACAGTCCGCTTCGGGCACGGACGCGGCCGCATGCGCGGGCGCCGGCTCCCAGGGTTCCGTCGGGTTCGGCACGATAGGCGACGCCCCCGCCCGTGCCGGCAATTTCAGTTGGATGTGCGAGACCGCGAAAGTCTGTGGGCCGAACGACGTCGGCATCCTCGACTATGACGGCAACGGGTCGATCCCGAACCACTGGCGCAACATGCGCCACCAGTGCACCTGGTACGCGTGGACACGGCTCATGGTCATCCACGGCACGGACGGGTGGACGACGAAAACCGGTCCCGACCGGTACATGCCCCCGTATCTGGTGGCCGCCCAGCAGATATGGCGCAACCTGAGCCACACGCCCGGATGGACGGTCGACCAGACGCCGCATCCGGGTGACGGCGCGTCCGGCTGGCCTCCCGGCAGCGGGCATGTCGCGGTCGTCGAGGAGGTCAAGCCCGACCCGTCGGGTTGGAAGATCCGCATCAGCGAAGGCAATGTGGGCGGCAGCGAGTACTGTCGTCCCGCCGGCGACGGCTGCTGGGACTCGTATCATGGGGACCGGTGGAAGACGAAGGATGAGATTCTGCGCCGCGACGTGCATTTCTTCCGGTACAAGACCTGGAAGGTCGGTTCCACGGCGTCCTGATCAGTCGTAGGTGCTGTCGCCCGTGTTCGCGTTCATACGTTCGGGATCCCGGGCGAACACCTGTTCCCATTGCGAGCCGGACAGGATGGTCCGGTTCGCCAGCACGTCCACGTCCCGGTCATGGGTCAGTCCCAGGTCGGGGGTCTGTCCTTCGACGGGAATCCCGTCCTGACGGCGGTCGGTCAGCGAGCCGGCGGCCTCCATCGGGTTCGTGTTCCAGGTTTTGAACCACGGGTCGGCCATCCAATCCGTGTTGCCTACCGACCGTCTGGCCGTGACCCGCCCGTTCGTGATGGTGAGCGTGTCCGTCCACGTGCGTGTTCCGGTGACCGGACTCAGATCCCACCATTCTCCGCCGTGGATGCCCCGGTAGGTGATGGCGTTCTGCGTGTCCGACCAGATGATGATCCGGGAGCGGCCAGACACGCGCACCGTGCCGTCCGTGTTCACGCTCACGTCCATGCCGTCCACGCGCGCGCCCATCGTCCACGCCTGCTGGCGCCAGTAGTCGAGCATGGTCGGCCATGTGGCGCACACCGCGCCGTTCGGGTCGTCCCCGCACCAGGGGCTGGGCGCGTCCGGCCCCAGCGTCTTGGCTCGTTTGAGCGTGGAGACCTTGCCCATGGCGGCGTCGCTCATCGTGTCGGGCGTGCGGATCGCCGTGAGTCCCTTGTCCCATGAGGCCGGGTCCGTGCCCCAGTCGCGGCTCGCGTGTTCGAATCGTTCGGCGATGGTTTTCAGCCGCGCCTGTTCGGATGATGACGGCATGGCGGCTGTGCGCGTCTCGCGTGCGGCCGGCTGGTTGCGTGTGTCATGGTGCGTGACCTGCCACCATGCGGTCCAGGCGACGACGACGGTCAGGATGATGGCGGCGAGCATGAGGAACGGGTGTCTGCGCATAGCATCGGACTATGCCGTTCAATCCGTTCGCTCAAGCCGACCCGCAGCCCACACCCGTGCAGCAGAAGCGGGAGGATGCGCCCGTGGAGGCCATGCCGGATGATGACTGGGATTCCCTGTGGAACGGGGGACAAGGGGACGGGTCTGCGCGTCACGAAGCGGAAGACGAGGACACGCCATCGTCGGACACGCCCGCCGAGACTCACGTTGACGCCTCTGTTACGGACGATCCCAGGGACCCGTCTGACGATCGGCATACCAGCCGGGGGGACGACGACACGGATGATTGGGATTCCCTCTGGGTCGGCCGTCCGGCATCCGAACAACCCCCCGAAGCCGAAGCCACGGGTGACAGACCGGAGGAGAAGTCGGAGCCTGATGCGGGCGAGGGGGAGCCGGATTGGGAGGATGCCGCGTGGTGGCATGACGAGACGGACGAGGATGAGTCGGACGATTCCGAACCGGCCTCGGAGGCCCTTGCGGCCTCGTGGATGGATGCCATCGGCTCCGACCAGGATTCGGGACTGCAATTGGATTGGGGTGAGCCGGAAGACGACGCGCCCGCCGAACCGGCGCCGCAGACAAGCCGGCCCACCCCCGACATCCAGGATGAGCCCGATTCCACGCCCACTGCGGACGAGCACCAGGACCCGTTCGCGGACTTCCACACCGACCAGGATGACGAGCCGGACCGTCCCCGCACCGGCGGCCGGCGCATCATCCCGATCATGCTCGCCGTAATCGTCACGCTCGTGCTCGCGACCGGCGTCACGCTGGCAGTCATGCACGCGCACCGTCAGGCCGAAGCCGACCGTCAGGCCTGTCGGACGCTCACCGACACGACACGTCGGCTTGCAAGCGTGAACGCCGACCTGAAAGCCCTGTCCGTCACCGTATCCACACCCGCCGACTGCACGGACGCGGCCGCGGACACGACGGCGACCCATGACGCCGAACAGACGCTCGCCCGCTCCCGACTGTCCCTGACCATGCTCATCCACGCGCGCCAGACCACGCTCGCCATGCGACGCGACACGATCCTGCATGAGGCGCCGAAAGCATCGAAGAGCACGCTGGACGCGCTGCAAGCGCTCGACCCATGGCATGCGGACACGCCGAAACAATTGACCGCCATGGCATCCCGACTCGACACGCTGGGCGACAAGGCGGTCAAAGAGCATGAAGAGCAGGACGCGAAAGACAAGGCGGAGGCGAAGAGGAAAGCCGAGGAGGAGGCGCAGCGCAAGGCCGAGGAGGCGAAGAAAGCGGCACAGGCCGAAGCGCAACGCAAAGCCCAACAGCAGCAACAGCAACGGCAGTCAACGCCACGCTACCAGCGCACGTACACGCCGCGACGCTCCACACCAAGCATACCCAGCACGCCGAAGCAGACCACGCCCAAACCGGATCCCGGCAACGCGGACGCGACCCTGTAGGTCGGACGCATGGAAGATGGCATGAACGAGACAGACATCACATTGCTGGCCGACACGATCAGCCAGCCAGACCCCGAACGACTCGCCACCATGGCCGCAGACCCATGGGTGCGCGACATGCTCATCATCCACGCGCTCACCCACGCGGACACGGCCACACTCATCCGAGTGGGACTCGGCGACCGCCGGCCAGGAAGCAAGACCGGCCGCGAAGTCGGCCGCCTGCTGGCGGAAGCGTTCCACCACGGCATCGACACGGAACGTACCCGCCGCATCCGCGACAGGTATGCGAACGCACCCGCCTCACCCGGCCTGACCGCCACCATCGCCTACCTTGACTGGGTGCTGGGCGAACAGGCGACCGCCATGCAACGCGCCACCGACGCCATGAGGCGGGCACCCGACATGAGCCTGCCCGCCCTCGTCGCGAGCCTGGTGCGCGACAACATCACCATCGAGGAGCACGCATGAGCACCACCATCACCTATCTCGACTGGGTTCGCGACCTTGACGCGTGGGGGCGGGCCGACGACGGGCGCCTACACGCCAAGGCCCGCGCTCACGCGCGGCTGATCGCCGACATCATCGGAACGACAAGCCTGGACGGGGGACGGGAACTCACGTTCGACCAGCTGGTGAGCGCGGGCGTCAGCCTGTTCGACACACTGTGCGACAAGCGATGCTACGGACTCGCCCACGCGGTCAACCAGGCGCTCGCCGACCTGACGGAGACGGCATGAGACGCTATGAGGCGGGCATGAAGCCGGGCATCATCCTCGCCGTACTCCTCGCCGTCCTCGCGTTCACGATCAGTTTCGACGCGTTGCGCTCCCTCGCCCTGGCATGCGGCATCAACCCGCCGCTCGCATGGATGTTCCCGCTGATCATCGACGGCAGCGTGCTCGCCTACACGTGGGCCGCGTGGGCGTTCAAGACCCGAAGCTTGTCCACTGTGTACCCGTGGCTCATGATCATCGTGTTCACCGTGTTCTCCGTGATCGGCAACATGCTGCACGCGCGCCCCGTCAACGTGAACGGACTCCTCCTGCCCCAGTGGGTCGCATCCTGCGTGATGGCAAGCCCGCCGGTCGCCCTGCTCGCCGTCACGCACATGATCGTCATGGCCGCCAGCCGTTCCCTGGACGACCGTATGGCACGCGACACGATGGACGAGCCGGATGTCACGCCCACGTCGGAACCGGAGCCGCCCGCACCCGTGCCGGCATCAAAGCCGTCCACGCCCGCATCGGACATGGGGGAGCGGGAACGCCGGCAGGCGGTCGCCTCCGACTGGCATCAACGCCTCAACAATACGGACGACGACGGTACCCGACAGCTCATGGACATGATGATGGGAGAGGACTGATGGCGAAAATACGATTGTCCTACCGGCAGCGCCAGACGCTCATCGATCTGCATTCACTGCTGCTTGACCTAGACGCGGACGTGCGCGAACGGACGGTCGACACGCAGCATGCGTGCGCGCGGGCTCTTGAGGCGGCCCATCCCGCCCTGAAAGCCGCGGGATACAACATGGTGGCCGGCGGCGCCGGCGCCCGCATGCTCGCGGTCATCTCCCATGGATGGTTCCGTGAGGCCGCCGCCCGACTGTTCGACGAACATCCCGAACTGCGGACGCATGTCGCCCGGTGAACGGTTCCGTGAACGGGATGCATCGCAACATCAGGCCGATGATATAGCGGCCAGACAAAAAGGAAGGCCGGCATGGACATTCAACGCCCACGCCGGCCTTCCTTTTGCTGCGGTCATACGCGCAACGGTACGACCGACACGCTTGTCGAACCCTGCCCATCCGTAAACCCGACCGGCTTATGCGGGTCGGTCGCCAGGAGCGTCACCTCGGCACCGTCAAACGATGCCAAAGCGTCCAGCAGGAACTGCGCGTTGAACGCGAGCCGGAACGACGCGGCGTCATCCAGTCGCGCCGGCATGACACGCTCGTTGTCCAACTCCTCGCCTTCCAGACTCACATGCATGCGATCCGGTTCGACGGCGAGTCGGATCGTCGTGAACGAACGCTTCGAATAATCCGTGGCCTTCAGGCGACGGATGATGTCCATGAGCGTCACCCGGTCGAACGCGACCGTCACGCGGGCCTGTTCACGCAACACCATCACCCGATCCAGCAGGGGGTACTGGCCGTCCATGACGACGCACGCATCCACCCGGTTCTCGTCGGCCAGCAGGAACAGGCGGTCGCTGGCGCCCACGCGCGTCGCGCCCACGCTTGCCGCCTTCAACCATGTCGCATCCACCAGCGCGTCCACCAGCGGCATGCCTTCGACGTCATGCGAGGCGCGCAGCATGCGGAACTTGTCGGTCGCTTCCACGCGCATCAGGCCGTCACCGCCCGTCACGTGCGTCGCCTGTAATACCGGAGAGTTCAGGTCGCGGCTGCAGAACGGGGCGGCCAATGCGGCCAGCTCCTCCAGCACGCCATCCGGCGCATCCACCATGCCCGCCTCCGCGGCCGACATGTCCGGCAGTCGGGAGCGCACGTCATCCGCGCTCCGGTCCATGAGCGCCATCAACGCCTTCGCTCCATCCGACTCCAAGCGCAGCCTCGCATCCTCCGCCCGGACCGTCACCTCGCCGTTCGGCATGCTGGACGCGATGCCCGCAAGCCATAGGGCGTTCACCACCACATGCCCCTCGTCCAGCACCTGCGCCCGGCAGTGTACGCGCGACACCTGCTTCCAGCCGCCTCCCAATAATGTCACCCCCTTCGGGCCGGCTTCGACCAGCACGGGCGAATCATCCTCACGTCCGGCGATCTGCGCGATATGCCGCGCGGCTTGTGCGAACGCGGCGTTGTCGATAAGAAACCTCATGTCTGCTCCTTAAGATCGGATACGTCACTCGCGTCTTATGCGTCACGCCCGCCGTCGAACCAGGGGACGCGCACCGTCATCGCGGGAAGCAGCCCGCCGTCCGCATCCACCGTGCGCGCGCACAGCATGTGTGCGCCCAGGCCGGACACGACCTGACCGTCCACGCCCAACGCGTCCGCCACCCGGTCGGGGGCCATCGCATAACAGGCGAACGTGTCGAACCCGCACACCAGCTGCAACGTCACCGGATCCAACTGTTCGGGATACTGGGTGCCGCACTTGAGTTCCACCCCGTACTCGCGGCCACGCGAACGCAACCATTCCAACGCGTCCCTGTTGCCGGCCCCGCCGGACATGTCCACGCCGAGGATGCTTGTCAGCTCGTCAACGCTCACGCACATGCGGCGCGACGACTGCTGCCAGGACACGCATGATGCTTCGATCTGACGGCGCAACCCCTGGAACAGGAGCGCACCCACCAGGTTCGTCGCATCCGACCCCAACAGGCGATGCCCGTCGACGCTCGCGCCGAGATTGACGACCAGGCGTGACGAGTGGGCGATCACCTGCCGCCACGTGACCTCGCGCCGGCTCGTGTTCAACGCCTCGACATCCGCGAGGATGCTGATCTTGTTCATCGGCGCGTACAGGCGTTTCACCAGTTCGCCGTCCGACACCTGAGGTCGTCCGCTTGTCGCGTTCACGCCGCCATGCAAACGTTCCAACGCGGCATGCACGCCCGCATCCGCGTCCGTCCGGGTGAGCGCGCGCGCCAATGCGCGGGCCTCGCCCGCGCCATGCCCGGCCAACAGGACGAACGCGAACCGCAGCCACGAGTCGGGGCGGCGTACGCCCGCCGCCATGCACGCGTTCGACAGTCGGGTCTCATCCCAGTCGCGCAACGCCAGCCAGACCGCATCACGCAGTTGCAGACGCGACGCGGGGCCGATCTGCGTGTCGCCCAGGGCGCCACGCATCAGGTCGGCGAACCGTTCCGCCCGCTGCGAGGCATCCCCATCACCCGTCAGCGAGATCATCGGCGTGGCTGGGTCGGCGACATCCACGACGTTCAACCGTCCGCACAGGCGCTTCAAGATCGGAATCGACCCCGCGCCCTTCGACTCGAACACGACCATCACGCCATTGAAACCCAAGTGGGAGCAGTCCCATGCGGTCAGACCATGCAGACTGTTCGACTTGCCCGAACCGGGACGGCCCATGAGCATCACGCCACCCCACAGGCGCGAGGCGACCAGGCGGGCGGGCGTCCCGTCCGCCCCATACCCCAACAGGGGGCCGTCCGCGTCACGCAACGCGACGGGCACCGGCGTCGCCCGGCTGCGCCGCGCATGCTCGCCGACCGGCGGACGGCACAGGGCGGCCAGCGTCGCGGACGGCAGGGGCAGCGTGGAACGCTGGTACGCGTACGCATGCACGCGCCGTTTCAAGTTCGCATTATGGTCGTCGCCCGCGCCGCGCGTCTTATGATCCGATGAGGTCGCCCGCCGCATGCGCGCCAGCCACCACCAGTGGCGGGGGCGACACTCCAGGTCATCCGCTCCACGGGCGCGGACCAGCCTGACCAGCGACATCATCCACCCGACGCCCGCGAGCATGACGGCAACCATCGCCCACCAGTCGCCTGATGCGACCAGTGCGATCATGAAGACCGTGACCAGGATGGTCGCCAACAGGAATCCTCCCAGGCGGGGGCGCGACCGGTGGGCGCTCACCCCCGGCGTCAATCCCAGGTCGAACGCGTTCGCCGCGCGCACCGCCCACATGGTCGCGTCCGCGCCGCGCGGCATCGCCGCACCCACGCGGGCCGCGCCCACGCCCGCCTCCTGTAGTTTCGACGTGTCGGGCGACATGTTGAACTCGTCGCCCAGCCAGTCCTTCGCCCGTCCCGTCTCGAACACGCCCTGCCGTCGGACCGTGATGTACACCAGTCCGTCCGCCGGCGGGTCGATCCTCGCATCCGAGCCATCCTCCAATTCGTCGCGCGCGCTGCGTGACAGGGTGGCGCTCTTGGGCACGATCGCATGCGCCCATGCGAGCGGCCGGTCGACGATACCGGGCCGTTCGCACTCGCTCGCGTTCGCGTCGCACGCCGCCGCGAGCATGCGCGCCGCGTTCACGTCCGCCCCGTCGGGCAGTCGCAGCCAGCGGCACGACCCGGAGGCCACCAGAGTGACGCCATCGACGCGTTTCAACCAGGCGCCCAACGTGTCCACGCTGGGACGTGACGCCAGACCCAACGCCTCCACGGCGCGGCGGGCGCGCTTCAGGAAAGCCTGCTGGTCGTCCGCGTCCGAGCCGGGCGCGGGGGAAAGCTCAAACCACATGATATGCGGCTATGCGCGTGACGCACGTCATGCGCGTATGGGACTGGATAAACAAGGACGGGCCGCATTGGACGCGCAGGTGGCGGCACTGGCATGGGATGAGACGTCACGCGCCTGGGGCAGCGAGCAACGCCGTCAAGTGGCCGCATGGTGCGATGCGAGCGGACTGGTGGACCAGACCGTCGGCAAACTGTTCCCCAACCCGCAGCAGCGCGAGCGCATGATCGAGTACACGCGCGTGCGCATCATCGAGAAAATCCTCGGCATCGCCTTGGAAAGCAGAGCCGCATACTGGAATCCCGACAACCTGTGGGATCCAACACTGGGCAAAAGCTTCTGCGCGTGGGTGCGGGGACTGTCCAGGCAGATCGCGTTGGCGAACGGCGCCCGGCAGCTGCACCCGCGCGCCGTCGACACGAGCACGCTCGACGAGGAGGACGGGTACAACGAGGCGTTCGACGCGGCCGCCAGCGTCAATGTGACCGCGAGTGTCGCAGACCGGCTGTTCGCCATAAACCCGCATCTCAACGTCCCCCGTCCCATGGACGAGACCCGCGAACGCATCCTGACCCGGTTCCAGGAACTGCACGACCGTCAGACGCCCGACCCGGACCGTCAGATCATACACATGCTGCAATCGTCGGGCTGGTGGGATCGCAGCCTCGACCGGTTGGACGACGCGGACGCGCTGTCCCTGATACTCACCCCATTGGAGGAAACCAAATGCGATTTGCCCGCACTCCTGTTGCCCGACGACTATCGGACGGCGGCGAGACTGTTCGCCCTGACCCAAGTCAAACGCAAACGCCACTGCGACAGGGCGCGACTGCTCGAAGAGGTCACCACGCTCGCCGTCGAACATCATGTGCGCGAATGGTCGGTCTGGCTGCGACTCGGCACGGCGGTCGCCCGGCTCGCCGCCTGATACGGGTCGGGGCCGGACAGGGCGAACCCCAAGTCCAGGGCGACGGCCAGCAGCCACGCGCACAGGCGGGCGCCACCGGTGCGCGCATCCAGCAACCATGCCAGGGTGACGCGGCCGGGAACCGTCACATCGGCATCACACCATGCAGCCGCCTGACTGACATGCCTGAGCGACGCGGCACGCCCGGCGCCGAACACCACGCGATCCACCTGCGCGACATGCAGGCCGAGCAGCGCCTTGTCTTCATCAAGCGCACGGAACAGGGACGGCAGGCATTCGACGCCCCGCTGTTCGACGGTCATCGTCTGCAGTCGGGCGAGCATCATCGCGCGCCGCATGGCCGCGTCCCGTTGCGCGGCGCCGCCTTTCACTGCGTCCAAGGCCATATGCGCCTCCCCGAGACGAGCCGATCCCTGCCGGCGCCCGCGAACAGCATGCACGAGCGCAGCCACTCCGGCTCCCGTCCGCGCGCCCATCCCGGCCGGCCCGCTTCGACGAGCGCCGCACTGTCGCGATCCCAATGGTCGACGCCCGCGAACATGGCAAGCCCCTCCACCATGCGAGACCATTCGCGTGGCGAGCGTGCGCGCACCGTGGGGCCGGCGACGCCGACGGCCAGCACCTGGTCGGGCCGGCGGATCGCGTCCAACGCGGCCAGTCCGTCGTCCAGTTGGGAGCCGGATTGGCCGATGCGGAAGATGATGCGCGCGTTGCCATGCTCGACGAACGGGCGCATGACGCCACCCGCGAACACGGTGCGGTCGTCCCATAGGGTCGGGTCCACGCGATCCGCGTCGACGACGATCATGTCTGCGGCGGACCGCAGGGCGATCAGCGCGTTGCCGTACAGTCCGGTGATGTCCGGGCCGGCCGCGGGGCCGGGCCCGGGCAGGAACGCGAATGCCGCGTGCGTGCGGTCGGGCATGACAAGCGTGCGTTTCAGGTCGGCGAGCGTCGCGTATTCGAGTCCGTGCGCGTCGTCGAGCCGAAGGAACACGCGTTGCGACTGCTGGCCGGGATTGCCGTCGACGAGCACGGTGCGGTATCCGGCCTGTCCGAGCGCGTGCGCCAGGGCGCGGGCGGTGCTGGATTTGCCCAGACCTCCGGAGCCGCCGGTGATGAAAGTCATGCTCGCTCTGCTCATGACAGTGGGCTATGCGCCGTCAAAAAGCGGCCTTCCTCATGGTTTGCGGTCTCCTGCTTTCCTAATTAAGTGCTTCTGTTGCGTTGGTGATGATAATGGTCCTGGTTTTTTTGACTGGTGTTCTCTTGGTTGTTGTCCTGTTGTGTCTGGTTTTTCTTCTGGTTTCGTGTAATGAGGGGAGGTTTTTTCTTTGTTGCTTTGTTCTTTTTTTGTCTGCCTTTTGTTGTTTTTCGTTTTTCTTTTTTCGTGTTTTGGTTTGGGCGACTTGCGTGATCGGGCGTGCGCTTCGCGCATAGTCGCCTGTTGGGCGGGAGTGGTTCCCGCTTGTTTCCTGGTTTGGAGGTTGAATGATGTTCGAGAATGGTTTTCCTGGTTTTGATGAGGCGTCTGCGGATCAGGTCGTCCCGGAGGCTCCTGTGGAGCCGGTTGTGTCGGATGTGCCGGTGGAGTCTGGTGTTCCGGTTGTTTCGGAGGCGCCGGCGAAGGCGAAGCGTGATCGTAAGGCGAGGCGAGGCGTGTCGGCGAAGGATGTGAAGCTGGTGTTGGATGCGCGTGCCATGTTGGATGACGACCAGACGCGCCGGGTTGTGGCGATGCTTGCGGGCAGTCAGGATGATGGGGTGCTGGTGAATGCGGTGCTGCGCGCGCGTGACGCGGGCGTGCCGGTGAAGGACGTGAAGCTGGTGTTGGATGCGCGCGCCCTGTTGGATGATGGTCGGGCGCGTGGTTTCGTGGCGGCGCTTACGGGGTCGGATGACCTGGTGCGATTGGTGGGTGCGGTGTTGTCGGGCAGGTGTCGTGCGGCTGCGCGTCTGATCGTGGAGGCGGCGGGCGCGTCGGATGACGTGGAGCGTATGGGCGTGTTGCTGCATGCTCAGGAGAAGGATGTGGCGGTGTTGCGTGATGTGTCGCGTGGTGTGGTCGTGTTTGATGGCGCGGGCGCGTTGGACGGGTTGCGTGACATGTCGTTGCTGATGGGGTTGGCTCGTCTGCTTGGCGGGGTTGACATGTCCGGGTTGGAAGGGTTGGCGTGATGGCTCGTCCGGGTGGTGTGTCGTGGTTTGAGGCGGCTCGTCTAGTGGGGTCGCCTGTCTGGTTCGTGCGTCATCTGGTGTCGCGTGGCATGCTGCCCGCTCCGAAAGACGGCGTGTTCGATGTCGCGTTGGTGCGCGCTTCGGTCGCGTATCAGGTGGGTGGCCTGTCCACCCCGTTGTCGGAGCGTGAGTTGTTCGCGTTGGATGCGCGGCTGCGGATGCCTGACCGTGGGGTGATGGTGTTGGCGGGGCGCCGGTATTGTCCGTTGTGGCGTGTGCTGGCGGGCATGTGGGGTGTGCGCGTGCCGGACGCATGAGCGTTGGTATGAGTGTGTTGTTTGAGTTCGATGCGGGGCGTGGCGTGGTGTGCGCGGATGTGCGTGTGCCGCATCGCGCCTCGTTTTCGTCGTTGGACGTGTTCGCGGAGTGTCCGGGCCGGTGGGCTGGTTCCCGTCTGCTGCCGGTGGTGCGCGGGTGGGGGTCGCCTCTGGTGTTGGGTGGCATCTGTCATGCGGCGTTGGAGTTGGCGGTGAATCGTCGCCTGTTGACGGGCGTGCCTGATTGGCGTGGCTTGTGCCGTGAGGCGATCGGCGTGGAGCGTGCCAGGGTTCAGGCTCGCGGTTGGGGTGATGACCCGATTCCTTCGGGCGTGGTGGATGAGCATGGCCGTGTGGTGGGTGATGATGATTGGGCTGCTGCTGCGGCGGTCAAGCTGGACGGGTTCAGTCTGTCGATGGCGTTGGGTCGCGTGTTGATGCCGGGCGTGGCGGAGCAGGAGTTGGAAGCGACGGTTCATGGCGTGCCCATGTCGGGCAGCGTGGATTATCGGGATGCGTCGGGTGTGCTGGTGGATTGGAAGACGGGTCGTGTGCCGTCGGATGGTTCGCGTCATGCGGATCAGCTGCGCGTGTATCGGCTGATGCTGTCTGCTGTGGATGCGTGTGAGCGTGTGCCGGTGGACGGGCGTATGGTGTCGCGGCCTGTCGCTCCTGTGGATGTGCATGCGGCGGCTGACGTGTATGTGGAGTCACGGCGCGTGGTGGAAGCCGACCTATCGGATGAGGCGTGCGCGGATACGGGGGAGCGGTTGCGTGTCTCGTGGGAGCGGATGCGCGTCTCGTGCGCGTCGGGTGTGTTCGCGTTGAGGCCGTCGGGCCTGTGCGGTTGGTGTCCGTTGGCGAACGCGTGTCCGCGTGCGAGGATTTTCAATGCGAAGGCGCGCGAGGCGGCCAGGTCGAGTGTGAACCGGTTTGACCCGCAGGTCGCGTTTCATCGGACGCATACCAGTGGTATGGGTCCGATGGATGATGGTCTGCTCTCGGTGTTGATGGGCGGTTCGCGGACGGATAAGGAGTCGGATATGGATGATGATCTGCTTGCGTTGATGATGGGTGATGCTTCCGCGCCGGAAGCATCGGAAGCGTCACCGGAGCCTGAGTCGAAGCCTGAGTCGGCGAATGGTGCACAGGCGTCGGGGTTCGCGCCCGACCCGTGGGCGGGCGAGAAGGAGGCCGGCGCCGCGTTGGACCGTTGGGGTGTGGCCGGCGCCTCGTCCACATCTGACGGCGAGGCCGCGCCCGGCAGTGTGAAGACCAGTGTCGAACCGCCGGCGGCGGACACGCTGGTGTTCGGCGTGGCGAAACCGTATGACCCGACGTTGGCTGGCAATCGGGTGAACGTGGCGGGCTACGGGTTCTCGCAGTTGCAGTCCACGGCCGCGTACGCCGCTCTGCTGTGCGGCGCGCACGTGGATTGGATGCGTACGGTCACGCTCGCCTTGTGCGAGGCCGGCTGGTCGGCGGTGCGCGCCGCGTATGGCCCGCTCGCCCCCGATATCGACTGGTCGAAGCCTGATCCGGCCATGCTGCTCGCATGGTTGGATGGCCCGCTGTCTCGGGACGCGGATCGTGCGCTGCGCGCCCTGTTGGACGCAGACGTGCTGACCGCGCCGGGCGAGCCGGCGACAGTGGACGAGTTGTGCGGACGCATCAGGGTCGCACGGGAGCGTGTGGCCGGCTCGTTCAAGGTCGCGCGCTCGCTGCTCGCATAATAGGAAGAGTCACGACAAGAAAGGATTCGATGATGCGAATTGATGATGAGGGCGGCGTGGAGTACGCGCTGCGGCGCGTGTCGGATGACGCGTACCTGTGTGATCCGACAGGCGACGGGGATTCCTCCTCGTGGGAGGATGACGCGGAGAACGCCACGTGGGTGTCCACCAGTGAACAGGCGGAGAGTCTGCGCGATCGTAATCTGCTCGACGAGTCGGCGGTGCGTGTCGTGTCCCGCAAGTGGGTGAACGAGGAGGACATTCAACCGGATGAGACGGATCGTCTGCTGGATGAGACGTCCCCGTATCCGCCGGCCGGTTCGCCGCTCGCCGAATAAGCCCTATGACGTGAAGGCGGGGCGTGGATGGTTTCAGCCATCCACGCCCCGCCTTCACGTTTTTCCGGTCAGAACTCGTCGGGCGCGTGCATGCGTTCGCGCATCTCGTTGACCTCGCTGGACTGGATTTGGTAGACGCCGTGGATCCATGAGCGCATTTCCGTCAGTCGTTTCGGCGTCACGTCGCGCATCACGCCGTCCACGCGTTTGCGTGACGTGAACCCGGTGTGCGCGTCCCGCTGGTCGCCGGGTTGCATGGCGAGGAACATGACGGCCGCCTCGCGGGTCATGGGCTTCTTGTAGGCGATCATGCGGGCCGCGTTGCCTTGTCCGCCTTCATGGTTCGACCACTGGTCGATGAGGGCGAGACCGTGCCGCATGGTTTTCTGACGGTTCAACCGGCTGATCGCCTCGTCCATGCCGGGTGTCGTCCGGTTCGGGTCGCGCCCGTAGCATAGGTCGGCGAACGCCTGCGCCTGGATTTGCGCGGGTTCGCGGCGCAGACGCTCGAAGACGCGCACGGCCGCGTCCGTGTCCCTCGCGTCGGGCACGCCTTTCGTCGGCTGGAAGCGCATGCGCAGCCAGGCGCGCGCGTTCGCGCCTTTCTTCGCGGGGATGCGCACGGGATGCTCGTCGCTGCCGTGCATCTTGCCGTCCTTGTCCTGGTAGGTGCCGTATTTGAGATCGCCTTTACGGTGGATGACCTGCTTGGTTTTCCGATCCGTCACGTCCTTGTCGTAACGCTCGAACATGGTCTTGTTGATGAACGCGAACGCGGCGTGTTTCGAGTCCGGCCAGCCGTTGCGGATGACTGCGGCGCTCAGGTTCGCGTCCTCGTAGTGCAGGGCTGCGAGGATGTCGGCGGCCTGATCCTGGTCGGCACGCCGGGACAGGCTGCGGGTGATGCTGTCGGCGGGGATGTAGCGGCGGTTCGGGCTTCGGTCGATGGCGACGCGACGCTCGTAGGGGCTGGCGAGACGGAACGCGTTGCGGGCGAGCGTGCGCTTGTCCGTGGAGCTCAACGCGGGGTCGAGCGGGGCGCGCATGATCTGGCGAACCGCTTGTTTCACGTGCGGGTCGCCTCGCATGGTCGCGTAGTCCAGGTGCGCGGTGAGGCTGGTTTCACGGAAGATGAGGTTGTCGTCCTTGTCGTAGAGGACGGCGCCTTCGTCGGTGATGTCGACGCGCGCGGTCTCGGCGAGCAGTCCGCGCGTCTCCTCCGCGCTTTTCGCGTGCACGTGTTCGCTGATCGCGTGCACGCGCATCTGTTCGCTGGCCGCGGCCAGCAGGCTCGTGTCGGGCAGGTCTTGCGCGCCGGTCTTGAAATCGTATTCGCCGCCCGTGCTGTTCGGGCTGCCGGCGGGTTTGCGGGGCTGTTCGCTCATAGGTGTTCCTTTCTGTGACGGGTTGATGTCATCTATGCGCGGCCTCGCATAGCCGTGATGCATGGTTTATCGTTCCCGCACGCGATCCCGTGGACGCTCGTCCCGCAAGACGAATGACCGTCCGCCCGTGGACTGGTCCATGCCGCTCATCGTCGTAGGCTGGCTGTCGTTGCTTGTCTGTCTGCCGTTCGATCTGCCGGGCGGCGTGGTGCTGCTCGCCTGTTCGCTGGCCGCATCCCGTGTGGCGCGGCGGGGCGAACTGTCCGGCCGGGATGGGTTCGGCAACCCGTGCGCGGTGGGCAAGTGGGAGCAGCATCGGGAGGACGCGTGGCGCCGGCGTAACCGGCATTACCGGATGCTCGGCGATTATGATCCGCGTCGACCGGCGTTCGCGCTCGCATGCGGCCTGGCGGGCATCCCGTTTCTCATCCCGTCGTGTTGGCCGTGGCCGCTGGTCGCGGTCGGATGGGTGGCGAACCTGATTATCATCCTCGACTGGTTTGGCTGCGCATCCCGGTCTGTGGGATGGCTGCGCGTCTCCTGCCGTCGGGTGGAGTGGGCGAAAAGCCGTCTGCCGGCCACGCTCGCCCTGGCGGGCGGGGGCATCCTGGCGGGCGCGCTCCTGTGGGCGTTCACCGCCCTGACCATCCCCGCGATAGTGTTGCCGTGCGTGTTGGCCCCGTTGCCGTTGTACCGGTCGTGGCGTGCGGCCCGACGACAGTACAGGCTGGACTGCGAGAACGCCATGATGGTCATGGACTGGCTGGACTCGTGGGCGAAGCCGACGGTGGGCGCCCGTCCCACGGGCTTGGAGCAGTCGGAGACCGGCCGGCATGGGGAGCGGTGCTTCCTGCTCCAGGTCGCCCGTCCCTCGGAGTGGACGGAACGGTCGGTGCGTGACGCGTGGCGTGTGCATGCGAACCCGAAGCATGTCGATCCGGCGGTCACGTTGAACGGCGATGATCGCAATCGTGTCCGCTGTTATCTGCTGCCCGACCAGGCGCCGGACGTCAAGGACATGCTCGCCGACCCGACCGGCCTGGAGGCGTGGGTCGCGTGGGAGAGCGTACGCCTGGGCTTCAATTATGCGACCAGACCGGGGCGCATGCACTTGACGCAGGTCGCATCCCTGGATGGCCGTCCGGCCGTGTACGCGTGGGATTGGCTGGGTGCACAACCTGATTGGGAGGAGGTGCGTCGCGACTGGTTGCGCGGCAGCACGGACGGCGAACTGGGGGATTGGGGTACGCGCTGCGGGCTGACCATGACCGTGGATCCGGGGTTCGCGCACGCGTTCGTACGCGCCGCCGGCCCTCTGCCTGATCAGGTGCAGGCGGACGGGAAGGCACGCCGGTGGATGACCCGCGAGTTCAGTACGACCTCCGATTTGAACGCGTATCTGCGCCTGTGCGAGCGCGTGAAAGCGGATGAGATGGTGTGGGATAACATGCTGGCCGGGTCGAAACTGCCGGTGCCCGTCAGGTTCGCGTATGACAACGAGACGACGATACGCTCCTCGGGCATCGTGTTGCGTTCGCTGCCGTTGGGCGTCAGTTCCCGAGGTGGTTTCCAGGCGGCGGATTACATGCGGTTGGATTGCCGGCCGGCGATGGGGGATGCGACGCTCGCGGACATCCTGCCCATGCCGAATCCGCGTGGCGGCTGGTTCACCCGGTGGATGCGCCTGGTCACGTGCGAGCCGGCCGTGTGTCCGAGTCTGCCGGTCATGTTGCGTGACATGTGCGGCGATGATCCGGTGACCCGTCTGCTCGCGCAAATCGCGTGTTCGCGCGCGTGTTCGCGCCTGTTGAAAACCCCGCCGATGGTGGGTGCAGCCCGTCAATTGGCGGCCCGCGGGTTCACGTTGTGGCGTATCCCGATCAGTCTGACGGGTGGTGTGACCGCCGCGGACATGAGGCGCGTGCAGCCTCGTCTTCAGGCGATGATGGGCGCGGATGTCGCGTACTGGCGGTGGGAGGATGCAGGTCGGGTCACCTTGTACGCGGGTGACGGATGCCCCACCGACCCGACCTGCTGGCTGACGGCACGCGAGCGCGACCTTGTGCTGAAACTGCGGTTGGATGCGGCATGGTCGAGCGTGAAAGGGTTGACGACCCGCGAGGGTCGCGGCGTGAGCACGGTGAGCATCGAACCGGCTTCAGGTTCGTTCACCCGGTTCGTGTTCGACGTGCCGGCCGGATTGGACCCCGCCATGGTGGCGGACAGTGTGGATGTGTTCTGCGCGGCCGCCGGGTTCGCGTACGCGCGCCGGGAACCGTCCGACAAGCCGGGCCGTCTCGTGTTTCTCCTCTCGGAGCGTTTCCCGTTGCCTGACCGCGTGGACGTGGATTGGGGCCTGTTGGATGCGAAGCGGGATCGGGTCGCGTTCGCGCTCATGGATGACGGGTCGCCCGCGTATTGGGATCCGGCGGACACGCCGCACCTGCTCGCGTCGGGTACGACGGGTTCAGGCAAGTCGTCGGTGAGCATGACGATCATGGCGGGCGCGTTGCGCCTGGGCTGGCAGTGCATGATGGCCGACCCGTCGAAAGGCGGCAATGATTTCCGTCCTATCCGCGGTAAGCTCGCCTGTTTCGCGGACACGCTGCCCGACTGTTATGCGATGGTCATGTGGGCGAAAGCGGAGATGGACCGGCGTGTGAAACTGATCGCCGAGCATGGGGGCGGTGATCTGAACAGTCTGCCCGCCGCGATCCGTCCGAAACCGCTGCTGGTCATGCTGGACGAGTTCAACTCGCTGCTCGTCAAGGACAAGGCCGTGTTGGCGAACCCGTTCAACGACCCGGATATCGACAACGAGAACACGATGCGCGCGTGGGAGAACGGGTTGCGTCAGGGCATCGGACTGGCGGTCGGCAAACTGCTGACCCAGGGGCGTTCCGCCCAGGTGTGCGTCCTGTTGGGCGCCCAGCAGTTGAACGCGAAGGATCTGGATCTGATGCCCGCGGCGGGCACGGCGAAGAACATGCTGGGCCGTGTGTTTCTGGGCAACGGGAACACGGCAGGCAATGTCAGCCAGTCGAACGTGAGGGATGCGAACCGGATGCTCAGGCAGGCGATGGCGGCGGGCGGCATGCCGAAAGGCCGTGGCCTGTATGAGCGTATAGGCCGGGGCGTGGTGATGATCCAGTGTTTCTGGAGCGGCAAGGATGAGGCGTATGCGCGTCAGGTGAGCATGGTGCCGGATGCGACCCCGCTTGACTTGAGCGGGTTCCGGCCGGCAAAACCCCGTTTGGTGGGTGTCGCCGAACCGGCGGTCGAGCCGACTGTCAAGGAGGTGTCGTTGGGTGGCATGGATTGGACGGTGGACTAGTCGTCCCACTTCTCGGCCATGCGGTGCGCGTACCGGTCGATGAGCTTCGGGGGTATGGCGAGCATGACCGCCCCGGCGCCCGTGATCACGTAGCCGATGGTGAATGTGACCCGCCATCCCAGGGTGGTGGCCGTGAGCATGAAGCCCAACAGGATGATGGCGATGACGGCGAGGATGACGGCGAACAGGTTGCGCATGACAACTCTCCTTGACGGTGACGGTGTACACGCATCCCATGCGTCCGCTCCCGTATCGGACGCATAGCCATGATGCATGGGACAGCCACGCAAGCCCGCCGGCAGCCCGAATGCGACCGGCGGCCAGTATGATACGAACCATTCGGGCGGCTTGATGCCGCCTCTGCTCACGGAGGATGAGAATGCATGGTCTGACGCACACCACGCCCTTGATCGACGAGGCGATCGGGCGGGCGAAAACCCGTTTGAAAACGACGTACCCGCAGTGGGATATCACGGACGGGAAGCTGATCGAAGGGTTGACGAGTCTCGCGCTCTACCAGGATTCAGCATCGGAGGCGATACGGGTGCTCGACGCGAGCGTGCCCGACGACGTGAACACGGCCCTGATGTTCTACTGACGCTCGACGGCCGGCGCGTGTGCGCGCAGGCATTGGGTCAGGCCAGGGATACGATGGGGTTCGGTACGCGGTCCGCGAACCCGCTGTTCTTTCGTCTCGACCGGTCGCGCGAGGCAGCCCGCCTGTTCCACGACCGCATCGCCGCCTTGAAACGGCATAACCGTCATGCGGGCGCGGTCGACGTGCACGACATGGACGACTACCAGTCGTGCGACCTGTATCTGAGCGAGAACGGGCGGGCGGGATTCGCCGTCAAGGACGGTGACGAACTCGTGTCCGTGTTCTCCTACGAGGGCGAGCATGCGGGTGATGCGTTGGTCGAGAAGGCGAAGGTGAATGGCGCCACTCACCTGGACTGCTATCATATCGGCGAGCGCGGCCTGCCGTTCTTTTACGGCCGACATGGGTTCACTCCGGTGGCACGCGTGGCATGGGATGACCGGTTTGCGCCCGACGGGTGGGATTACGCGTTGAACGGACGCCCCGATGTGGTGGCGATGGCGTTGTGTGACAGACGGAAGGACGTGCCGGTCACCGATTATGATACGGCGGTGTCGATGGCCGCTCGCGCCGGACGCATGAACTGAAATCATGGAACTGTTTTCTCTCGTCTGCCGGCAATCGCCGATACTCGTGCACGTGCCTCACGCGGGCATACTCACACCCAAGCCCGTGGATCCGTCACGGCTCAACGATCCGGCGGCGTTCCGCTGCACCATGTGGGGTGTGCGCGACCTGTATGCGGACACGCTCGGTTTCGGCCTTGCCGACTGTCTGGATGCGACGCTCATGGTCAACCATGTCAGCCGGGTCTGGTGCGACCCGGAACGCTACCCGGACGACCATGAGGAGATGAACCGGACGGGCATGGGTGTCATCTACACGCATGGCATGGATGGCCGTCCCCTGTACAAGCCCGGCTGCGAGCCGGATGAGGCGGAGCGGGCTGAACGGCTCGCCCTCGCGTACACGCCATGGCATCGCATGCTCGCCGAACAGTGCATGCGAATCGCCGACCGGCATGGCCGCTGCCTGCTCGTCGACATGCACTCGTATCCGCGATGCCCGCATGCGGGCGAACTGCACGCCGACGAGCCGCGCCCCCTCGTGGATGTGGGCCATAACGGGGATGCCGCCGCCGCGCGTCTCGCCGCGCATGTCACGCGCGCGCTCAACAGGAAAGGCATCGGTACGGCTGTCAACGCCTGCTATAAGGGCGCGATGAGCGTACCTGACCCGCGGGTCGTCTCCCTCATGCTGGAAGTGCGCCGCGACGCGCCCATCGGACGCCTGAAGGCATTGTTGCCCGACCTGATCGGAGAGGAGTGGCTGTGAACGACATGATTTTCGACCGGCGGGCGCTCGCCATGCTGGACAGGCGTTCCGGGGTCTCGTTCCTGACCGGCCGGGCGGGCACGGGTAAAAGCACGCTCATCGAGCATTGGCGCCAATCACGTTCCGACCGTAATATCGTCATGCTCGCGCCCACGGGCATCGCCGCCCTGAACGTGAACGGGCAGACCATCCACTCGTTCCTGCATGCGCGTCCCGGCGTGAGCGTCGAACAGGCGGGCGAGACCGGCCGACGGTACCGTCGGGACGCGTTCTACCGTCTGATCGACGCGCTGATCATCGACGAGATCAGCATGGTGCGCGCCGACCTCATGGACTGTCTCGACGCGTTCCTGAAAGCCGCTCGCTCCAGTCGGCTCCCGTTCGGCGGCGTGCGCCTGATCCTGGTCGGCGACCTCCTGCAGCTGCCACCTGTCGTCACCCGCGACGACATGGACGCGTTCCGTACGATCTGGCCGGGACCATGGTTCTTCCAGGCGCACGCGATGCGACCCGTGTTCGAAGGGCGGGATGTCGGGTTCACCAGTCATGGCCTGACCGTGACCCACCGGCAGCATGACCGGGAGTTCATCCGACTGCTCAACGCGCTGAGGGACGGGTCGATCACGCAGACCGGCCTGGACGAGCTGAACCGGCGGGTCCGGCCTGCGGGGGAGGGCATCGTCCTGACCGGCGTGAACCGGACGGCAACCGTCATCAACACGCGTCACCTGGAAGACCTTCCCGGACCCGAGCATGTGAGCGTGGCCGTACGTGAAGGCGAATGGAACCCGCAGCTGACGCCCGCGCCCGAACGGTTGAGACTGCGTGACGGCATGCGCGTGATGATGCTCGCCAACGACCGGCAGGGACGCTGGGTGAACGGCTCCATGGGCGTGCTCGACCATTGGGACGGGCGCGTGGCGCACATCCGTTTGGATGACGGTACGAGCGTGGGGACGGGCACGCACTCATGGCAGATCACCCGCATGCGCGTCACGGACCGGAACGGCGTGAAACGGCTCGAACCCCAGGTGTTGGGTTCCTACACGCAACTGCCGTTCACCTACGGGTGGGCGATCACCATCCACAAGTCGCAGGGCAAGAGCTTCGAGAAGGTGCGGCTCGAACTGCCGTACGACCCCCTGTTCGCCGCCGGACAGGCGTATGTCGCCTACTCGCGCGCCCGCACCCTGGATGGGTTGAGCGTCAACCGGCCGCTGCGCGCCTCGGATGTGCTGGTCAGCCCGGACGCGCTCGCGTTCCTGAACCGCATGGGCTCCGGGTTTGCGCAACCGCCCGAACAGGAAAGCCTGTTTTAGGCGCATAGCCGACATGCATGAGACAATCCTCCACTCCGGTCAAGCCTACGCCAGTCCAACCGGCTGGCACGTTCGCACGCAGCATGCGCGACGGGTTCTGCCGTACGGTCACGGGCGACGCGTGGCTGTACGGGGTGATGCCCTCCCAGCCGCCGGTCAGGGACGCGGCCTCATGGGCCGACCGGGTGGCGGCCGCCCAACCATGGCTGACCGTCATGGACCGGCTGGCCTCACTGGCTCCACGCATCCCGTTGGCGAGCCGCCGCATGCTCAAAGGCCTGTACCGGCAGGTGCATATCCTCGCCATCAGCACCCCGCAGTCGTTCGACCCCAGCCCCACCCTGCCCGAAGACATCAGGATGAAACTCTCACGGGAGTACGCGGACACCACCGTGCATGACCGGTTCACCCTGTTCGGCGTGCGTCTGACCGCCGGCACGGGGTCAGGCCGGCGGGAGAAGAAGACCATCCGCTCTCAAGTCGTCGAACTGCTCGCCCAATCCGGCTATCAGGATATCGGCCTGGGCGTCAGCGACGACGCGTTCGACCGGGACCGGCAGACGATAGCATCGATCTACCGTGACGCGGGATTACAGACGCCCACGGATGAGCAGATACAGCGTGCGTTCGCCTGGTGGCAGCCTGAACGCGACCCCCAGATCACGCCCATCATGGTCGAGCCGGAGCACATGCACGTGTTCCCCGACATGCGCTCATGCCGGGCGGCCGAAGACCTGCATGAGCGGCGCGTCGACTGCGCCACCTGGCATATCAAACACTCGTTCCCCCTGACCCTGGTCACCTTGGGCGCGCTCCCGTTCGACGGTCAGCAGGAGGACGACCCGCAATCCGCGTGGGGCGCGGATCTCATGGCCTCCGGCCTGGCGGGCGGGCAGGGCGTCATGGCGTTGAGCATCCGCGGCTTGGTCGAACCGGGGGAGGCGAGCCGCGAGCAGATCGACCGCGACAAGGAACAGGTATTGGACAAGGCGTTGAAACAGGCGGCGGAGAATCATAAGACGAACCTGAAAGTCGCCAGCGAAATCCAGTACGCGGCCGACACGTACGACATGCAAAGCGTCCTGCCGCCGACTCTGATCGACGTGCACGCGCACGCGGCCGTCACCGATGTGCTCGAACGACCCAACCAGGTACTCTATCCGGGTCAGGTGAGCCTGAACCCGAACATGCAGGATGTCGTCTTCCAGGACATGATGATCGGCTCCACGATCTCCTACAACCCGTCGCCCTGCTGCTGGCCCGCGCCGATCCTCGCCTACGCGGGACTGTCCGGCCGCTCCGCCGGCGGCGAGGACATGGGATTGGGCCGTGACAGCGACCTGCCCGGCGCCCTGTTGGGCGTTTCGGAGACCGACCGTATTCCCGGCTATATCTCCCCGACCGCCGTGGCCGTCAAGTCGAAGGAGCCTATTTTCGTCGTCCTGGGACAGGTCGGCGCGGGCAAGACCTATTCGCTGCTGCACCTGGCCGTCCAGTGGGCGCGCATGCCCAACCCGGACGACCCTTCACGCCGGTTGTGCGGCGTGTTCTTCAACCCGAAACCGCAGGCGGATGATTTCGGTCCGTTCGTGAGGTCCATGGGCGGCGTGGAGAACCGGTTGGACGACAAGGACAGCGAAGGCATCCTGGACCCGCTGCGCTGTATGAGCCGCTCCCACGAGAACGGCCAGTATGACGACATGGTGAACACGGCGGTCGACATGATCAGCCAGATCACGGACCGGGGGCGCGCCGACCAGGGGGAGCTGATGGCGATCATCGGCTACGGTCTGAACCATGGGGCGGATTGCACGGGCGAGGCGGTGCGCATCGCCTATCAGGCCGCCCAAACGGGGGGTGCGGGCGACCGGATCAGCCGCATCGTCCTGGACATCTACCCGCAATTGGTGAGACTCGCCTCCTCGTCCGCCCTGTTCCGTGTGATCTGCGGCTTCCATCATGGCGGCCGTCACCTGAACGTGGCGGACGGGATGACGCTGATCAGCGCCGGATCGTTGAACGTGATCCCGGAGAAGCAGTCGGATTCGGCGCCGAGCATGATTCAACGCTGGGTGGTGCGCATGGCCGCGCTGGGTGGCGCGGGCGCGATCATCGGGCGCAACGGGTTCGTGGTCATCGACGAGGCGTGGGCCCTGTTGGGCGACGAGTATGGGGCGGCCATCGTGGAACGGTTCGGGCGTCTGGCCCGCGCCCAGCATTACCTGCCGATCCTGGCAAGCCAGAAGGTCAACGAGTTCCTGGAATCGGGGGTGAGCGACTATATCAGCCGTGGCCTGATCCTCGGCATGTCGGCCCGCAATGAGGCGTCCGGCCGCATCTCGCAGGCGCAGGCCGCGTGCATGCTGTTCGACCAGCCGGCGGACGGGCGGTTGCATGAGCGTCTGACCCATGAGAGCGTGATCGACGCGGAGTCGAACACGCCGGACTGGCAGTCCCTGTACGCGCTGCGCGACCCGGAGACCGGCCGGCTGCTGCGCGGCCCGGTCGGCTACTACGTGGGATTGGACGGGCGGGCCATCCCGTATGAGATCCGCATCCCCGACTCGGAGATGGACCTGATCAAAGGCAGGAAGCATGCGTGACGCACGGTGAGGTGTTATGGCACGAGTAACGGATCTGACGGTAGGGCAGGCGATCAGCCTGTCGCGCCTCATCGAGGGACTGCGTCTCCTTGGTTTCGACACGGAGGCGGGATTGTATTCCGCGAATCTGCATGCGTGTCCGCGCGGTGATGGCCGTCTCGACTGGTGGATGGAGTCGGACGGGTTCGTGGCGAACGGCCTGTTCGACGCGACGGGGCATGGCATGTGGTGGCTGCGGGCCTGCTCGACCCCCCGGACGCACGTCGCCTGACAGTAAGAAGGAGTTGGCATGAACACCATGTTGGAACAGTTGTGCGCATACGTGTCCGGCGTCTCGGACTCGTACCCGCGCATACCATTGGATGACCCGTGGTGGTCGGACAGGCTGCTGGGACTGCTCGCCCGGCCGCACGCCACGGCCGGCGAGGCGGCGTCGCCCATGTTCGCGGAAAGCGCCGCGGAAACCATCGTATCCCCCGGATTCCAACCGGATCATACGGCGTTGGAACGGGTGAACGACATGTTGAAGGCGATGATTGACCGCGGGCAGGCGTCGAAGGCGCTCGCCTTCGGGTGGATCGCCTTCGTCGCGTGGCTGGACGGGGATCGCGACCGGGCGCGGATCGCCGTGAATCTGAGCGGTGATTCGATGCCCGCCGTGCTCGCCTGCTTCTGCCTGAGCGCGGGATTGGCGCCGGCGGGCGGCCAGGCGGGGGCGGTGAACCCGCTGATCGACGGCCGGAGCCTGTTCGCCTAGAGGCCGGGACGCCCGGCCCCGCCGTTCGCCGCCATCCATTCGATGCGCCACTGGTCGATCATGTCCGGGCTGATACCGCCCAGTTGGCGTGCCGCGTCTTGTTCGACCGTCTCGCCCATGTTCCGGTCGAACAGGAGGAAGAACATGTTTTTGATGTCATCGCCGTCATGATGGTCGGCGGCGGCGAGCGTGTTCGCGGTGAACCCCTCGTCGAAGCTGGCCTGACGGCATTGGCGCATGCAGTTGTCACGCATGACCTCGAAGTTCTTGCGCCCGTTGTACACGCCGTCGCCCCAGGAGCGGGTCATGTCCGCCTTGTTCGGGTCCGCGTTGTGTCCGGTCGAATAGTACAAACCGGATCCGAAGCTGACACCGCGGCTGATCTTGTCGTGGATGTAGTCGGCGAGCGTATCGTCCCACACCTGGTCGCGGATGGATCCGGACGGGTTCTTGCACTGGTGGGCGGCCTTGTACTCTTCCAGCCGTTTCACGTAGCGCATGCCGACGCGCGTGCGGTGTTCGCTCATCGAATAGGGCGGCAGTCGCAGGAGCCTGCTGATGCGTACGCGCGCGTGCACGGCTTTCTCGACGAGTTCGCGGCTGTAGCAGCGCGCCGGGTCCGAGGCGCACATGCGGCGCAGCGAGTCGAGCCGGCCGTTCATATACTGTTCGGCGAGCATTACGCATTGCACGCGGTCGTCGATCATGGTGTTGAACGCGCGTGCGGCCGGCCCCAGGTGCTGTTCGCTGCCGACCACCTGGTCGACCAGGTCGAGTTCGGTCATGGGGTCGCATACGGGCGTGCCTGTCTCATCCGTGCCGTCCGCTTTCGGCCGGTTGGCGGCGAGCAGTTCGCGCGAGTACTGCCATGCGGGGGATTGCGCGTCGAGACGCGCCCATGCGCGACGGCGTTCGGCGCGGGACAGTCCGCTCATGTCGGGCAGGCCGTCCATGCCGGGCTTGAAATCGTATTCGCCGCCGGTCGAGTTGGGGCTTCCGGCAGGCTTGCGGGGTTGCGTGCTCATGTCCTCGGCTATGCGCGCCGCGTCATAGCAGACCGTCCTGTATGGGTTGAGCCAGACGAGCCGTGATCAATGGCAGGTATTGCGCGTCACGTTCGAAGCCGACGGCTTGAAGCCCTTCCGCGCGGGCGGCTTCGAGCGTGGTGCCGGACCCGGCGAACGGGTCGAGGATGGGACTTGTGCCCGCCAGGTGGACGATCCGGCGCATCAGGCTCAACGGTTTGACGGTCGGGTGCGCCACATGCCGCATGCCTGCCTCGCTCATATGGTCGAGCATGCCGGGCGTGCACAGGCGTCGGGGGATGAGCGGTGACGTCGGGTCGAGGCCGACGACCGCGCATGCGCCCCGCCAAGCGTCGTCCGCGGGGTCATTGGGGCGCATCATCATGTCGTCGTAGGCGTAGGATCGCCCGTCGGCATGCGAGTCCAGCCAGAATCGGGGCATGTCGGGCATGCGCACCGCATCGTCGACGACCAGGTTCGACGGGTAGGGCGTGCCGTCCACGTGCAATACGCCGCCATGACCGGCGAGCAGACTGTCGCCCAACGGCATGACCCGCGGGTTCTGGGCGACGACGATCGGCTCCCACGCGGGTTTGAGGCTCGGATTATAGTCCGCCCACACTTTCGCCTGGTCGCTGACCGGCCGGTAGGCGCCTTGCACGCGGGTGCGTCGTCCGATCACCGCGCCGCCACGCGAGATGACGGGGCGCGTGTCCTTGATACCCAACGCCTTGTCCACCGCATGGTCCGCGTACTCGCCTTTCGGCATGCCGTGCGGTTTCAGCCGGCATATCTGATCCACGATCCGCCAGCCCGCCTCCTCCAAGGCATCGCACAGGTGATGCCAGGTGCGGGGGCTGCCGAATGCGAACAAGGACGCGCCGGGACGGGTTTTGACGCGGACCGCAGCCCAGAACGCGGGGTTGAAGCTGATGCCCTGATGGTCCCACCGGCGCGACTCGAACGTCGTGTTCATCATGATCTCATACGGCGGGTCGGTGACGACCGCGCCCACGCTCCCGTCAGCCAGCCGGCCGAGGAGCGTCATCGCGTCACCATGCCACACCTGGATGTCGTGACTGTCGCAGAAAGGTCTCATACGGTCTTTCCATGCGTCCGATTCCACGTCCTTCCCGGTTCGCGCATAGATCCCCATCAGGGTCGGATGAAAGGACTATCCCCTGTCCGCCCTATCCGAATTTAGAGTTAAAGAGCAATCGGATGTCAGTAATGCATAAAGTCGCCGCCGCCGCGACGGCCGTGGCCGCCCTGGGCGCTTGGGCGTTGGGCGCAGGCGCGGCGCACGCGACCACGGCCGAGGGCATCACCATCACCGCGGGCGAGAACATGACGTTGGGCGGCCGCACGTTCAGCGCCTACCTGATCGGCAACTACACGGACATCGTCCAGGCGCACAGCAAGGTCACGAGCTTCAACGTGGTCGGCACCGCCGCGTCGAACACGTGGGCCAAGGACGCCATCGCCAAGGTGAACGAACAGACCACGGACACGTCGAAGCGGATCAGCGTGCCGACCGGCTACGACGAGGCGGGCGCCATCGCCAAGGTGTCCGACGCCGGCACGCTGCGCAGGCTCGCGCAGGCCCTGGCCGCATCGAAGAGCATCCCCGCGGCCGCAGCGGCCGACCGGAAGTCGGACACCGGCACGCTGAACATCAACGTGCCCGACGGCCTGTACCTGGTGACCGACTCGAAGGGCCTGCCCATGATCCTGGGCACCAGCTTCGCGGGCGTCAACCTCGACGGTCAGACCATGGGCCAGCTCGTCGTCAAGAACAAGGCGGTCGAACTCACCAAGAAGATCCTCGTGGACAACAAGGAGGCGGACGCGGGTTCCGTGACCGTCGGCCAGAGCGCCACCTACCGCTTGCACTTCACCACCCCGAACGCGGGCAATGACGGCACGAAGACCACCGGCCGCATCGTGGACACGCCGACCGGACAGACCTACGTGGACAGTTCCGCGAGGGCCGCCCTGTCCGACGGCACGGACGTGACCGGCCTCATCGACGTGGTGAAGGGCGCCGGCACGCTGCCCAAGAGCGCCGACATCCCCAACCAGAAGGACCTGACCGTTCCCGCCGGCGGCGTCGGCTTCAACGTGACCCGACTGATCGCCGCGCACCCGAACAAGGCCGTGACCATCACCCTGAGCATGACGGTCACGGCCACCGCGGACGAACAGCACCAGCAGGCCGCCGACGGCTACTTCGACTACTACGACGGCGCGACCCCGCCGGACCCGAACCAGCCGCCGACCCACACGAGCGTGCAGGTCACCACCTACGGTTTCACGCTGAAGAAGGTGTCCCAGGCGGACAAGACCCAGCTGGTCAACAACGCGGGCTTCAAGATCCAGGACAAGAAGACCGGCAAGTGGCTGTCCTGGGACGCGGCCAACAATCAGTGGGTCGCCAAGGACAGTGAGGCCGACGCGGCCGTGCTGCTGACCGGCGACTCCAACCACGACGGCACCGTGGACGCGACGGATGACGCGGCCAAGAAGGGTCTGATCGTGTTCACCGGCCTCGCCGCCGGCGACTACCTGGTCAAGGAGACGCAGGCTCCGACCGGCTTCACGTCGGCTGCGGCCGCCATGCCGTCCTTCACCGCGGCCGTGGGCGCCCAGAACTCGTTCAAGGGTTCCGGCCTGACCGCGGAACTGATCACGCCCGACGGGCAGAACGTGACGGTCGCCAACGTGGACTCGCTGCTGAACCTGCCGCAGACCGGCGGCGTGCTCACCCTCGGCGCGTGGCTGCTGATCGGCGGCCTGCTCGTCGCGTGCGCCATGACGACCGGCGTGTTCGGCGTCAGGCACCGCATGATGGCCCGCAAGGCCTGATCCCGACCTGGTGTCGGGGATGGGCCGCAAACCATCCCCGCCACCCTCTTGTCCACATCCTTTCGAAGGGGTTTTGATGTTCTTCAGCAATACGATCGCCGCACTGGTAGCGGTGATCGTATTGGTCGTGGGCGTCGCCGCACTGGTAGCGGCGGCTGCAGTGAGCACGGGCTTCGCCCACTGGCATCATCACGACGCCCAGCACGCCACCGGCTTCAAGGCGTACAGCGAGCACAATCCGCCACTCGACGGCATCGCCGCCTGATATCCACGGAAAGACAGCGGGAGGGACAACGCCCCTAACGACGCGCCCCTCCCGCGACCACCATTCTCACAAGGGAAGAAGAATGACAGTACCTATCATCAAAGCGATCGCCGCGCTCATCGCCACGGCAACGCTCGGCACCGGAGCCACGGGCACGGCCACGGCCGCCGGACTCACCGACACCCGCACCGACGCCGCAGCGACCACAGTCACCGCCACCGCCGACACCAGCAGCCTGCCCGACCACCTCATCAACGGCACATTCGACTATCCGACATGCCCGGGCGGGAAAGCATCATGCGACGTCGACCCGACTACCGGCTGGGGCGGCTTCTACAAGGACTTCGGCGGCGACAACAAATTCGCCCCCATCGACAACTGGGATCGTTCCAAGTTCGGCTGGGACAGCGATCAGAAGGGCATGCGCCCCGACCAGCAGCCCACCTCGCATCAGAAGCTACAGCATTGCGTGCAGCTGGGCTATGCCATCAACAACAACGGCCAGAAGGTGAACCGCTACGCGGAGATCATCGCGGAGACCCCGACCGGAGCCATCTATCAGGACATCGCCACCGTTCCGGGCGTCATGTACAGGTGGACACTCAAACATGCAAGCGCCAGCACGTCCCACGCCGACAGCATGGCCGTCATGATCGGCGACCCCGGCAAGGAAACCGCGCAGGAGGCCACCCGAACCACCGTCAACGGATACGGCGACAAGCTCGGCAAGGTCGGCACGACCATCACCACCAAGGGGCCGGGTGTCGCATGGGAGACGTATACTGGAACATATATCGCCACAAGTACCGTCACGCGATTCACCTACCGAAGTCTTCAGGGCGACACCAAGTTGCTCCACACGGGCAATTGGATTGATGATGTGAGCTTCGACAAGGCGTACAAGCTGACCTATGACAAGAACGCCAGCGACGCGACCGGACAGGTGCCTTCCGACCAGTATGGCAAGGAGAACACCACCCAGCCGGCGAAAACCAACGGCAACGGCAAGGTCAGGCTCGCGTCCGACACGACGGCTCTGTTGGATCACTTGGTCAACGGCGACTTCAGCGTGAACTACCACGACCAGTGGAAGAACACGGATTGGACGAGCATCGACCCGAACAACGGCAGGACGCTCGTCCAATCCACTAATTGGAAGTGGTATGCCATCAATGGCTGGGATAAGGCCAAGTTCGCATGGTCCAGCACGCAGAAGGTCGGCAGCAACATAGAGCAGAAGGCCAACGCGGTCGAACTCCAATACGACGCGCACGCCGACAACATGTACGCCGAACTCTGCGCCTACGAGGCCGGCACCGCCATCTACCAGGATCTGAAGACCGTGCCCGGCACCCTGTACAAGGTGAGGCTCAAGCACGCCAGCCTGTCCAGCGAGTATCTCGACAAGATGCAGGTCATGATCGGCGCGCCCGGCCACGAGACCCCCGTCGAGATGACCCGCACCACCGTCAACGGGCACGGCGACAAGCTCAACGAGAAGTCCACCACCATCGCCACCAAGGCCACGAACAGCAACGACCGCGACCACGGCGACCAGTGGGAGACCTACGAGGGCACGTACATCATCCCCGCCAACCAGACCGTCACCCGCTTCACATTCAAAAGCGTCGACGCCCGCAGCCTCAACAGGGGCAACGCGCTCGACGACATCGTATTCGACAAGGCGTACAGGCTCTCTTACGACAAGAACGCATCCGACGCCTCGGGCAGCGTCCCGTCGAACGAGCGCGGCAAGGAAAACACCGTCCAGCCCGCCAAAGCCAGGACCACGGGAACCGTGCGCCTCGCATCCGATGACGACGTGGCCGCCTACGCCGCGTCCAACCTGCCGGAGCAGATTGTCAACGGCGGCTTCGACTATCCATCCGTGCCGTCATGGACGGCATTGCCGGAGTCGGGTTCGAACAAATACAACAAAGGCAAGCTGTTCGCCACCATCAATCCCGGTACCGGCAAATACGGTTCGGGATGCGCCATGTCCACCACAGGCAGGGCTATCCCCAATTGGAACAGGTTGAATTTCGCTTGGAACTCCACCCAGGGAGACACGCATCATTCCGGCGGCATGAGCTGCGAGGCCGGCAATGTGGAACTCAATTACGATTCCGTCCACCACAACCAGTTCGCCGAACTGACCGCCGACCAGCAGGGCACCGCGATCTACCAGGACGTGAAGGTCACGCCGGGCACCATGATGAAATGGAGTCTGAAGCATTCCAGCGCGACCAGCGCCTACGTGGACAAGATGCAGGTCATGATCGGCGAACCATACAAGGAGACCGCGCAGGAAGCCACCCGAATCACGTCCGAAAACGGCAACAAGGTCGGCGAGAAGATGACCACCATCTCGACTCCGACCACGTCCGACCGCGCGGACAACAAGAAGTGGGATACATACTCGGGCACGTATCTCGTGCCCGACAAGGTCACCACAGTGCGTTTCACCTTCAAATCCATCGCGTCCGCGGAATGGTATTCCGGCAATGACCTGGACGACATCAAGTTCTCACGCTCATACCAGCTTTCCTATGACAAGAACGCATCCGACGCAACCGGTTCCGTCCCGTCGAATCAGCGTGGCAAGGAGAACACCGTCCAACCCGCCAAGGCCAGGGCCATGGGAACCGTGAAGACAGTCGCGGACGGCGATTCGTCCAAGTCGTTGACCGTGAATCCGGGCTTCGACGTGCCGGACTACTCGAAGCTCGATGACGGCGGACTGCACTGGATGTACGTGAGTCCCGCCGAAGGCAAAGCGTGGTCGTATTACGACTACATCAACCCCGCCCAGCCGAAACATCAGGTCGCCGGACTGAGCCAGGCGACGTTCGGCTGGCAGGAGTTGACCGGCAGCGACCATAAGACCACCTCGTTCGAGCTTCACCGGGAGAAGGACGGCAATGTGTGCGCGGACGTGCATGGCAGCCGTACCATCGGCCAGACCATCGACACGCAGGCGGGTGTGGCGTACACCGTGAGCATCCGCCATTCGGGTCGCTCCAAGGGCAACGCGGGCAGCGTGCAGGTGCTCGTCGGACCGGACAGGGACCACTTGCGGCCATTGGAGATGAGCCGTATGAACGTGTCCCGCACCGGCGTGAAATACGGTGACAGGATCGGCAAGGTTGGCACGGTCATCACCACGCACTCCGATTCGGTGGACTCCACCGAGGGTGACCATCCCGCGTGGGACCATGCCGATGATTGGGAGATGTATTCCGGCACGTATGTCGCGACCGGCGGCAAGACCGTATTCGCCTACCGTGGCGTCGACAAGAACGGCAATGCCGTCTCCGGTAACGACTCGGGAGCTGACTCCGTGATCGACGATCTGAGCTTCAAGCTCGCCTACAGGCTTTCCTACGACAAGAACGCGCAGGATGCCGCCGGTTCCATCCCGTCCGACAAGGCCGCTAACACCACTCGGCCCGCGAAATCGGAGACCGACGGCAAGGTGTCCGACCTCGTGCAGCGTACCACCGCGCATGCGGACGGCAGTGTGACCGTCAAGACCATCGACACGAGTACGGACGTGGTGTCCGGCTGTCAGGTCTACTATCCGGTCGGTGCGAAGATCCGTCTTGCCACGCTGGCGAAGGACGACGACTGCTGGGACTCCACTATGTTGACGAGACCTGACGTGGATGGTAGGAAGATGAAGATGCTCGGCTGGTCGGAATCTCGGTACCAGGATGACAACGCTGGTGCTCTCTCAACCATTACGCCGACCGTCACCATGCCCGTGGGAGGCAAGACCGTGTACGCGGTGTGGGTCAGTTCCGGCGTGACCCTCACGTACAATGTGAACACGCCGGAGGGCGTCACCCCGCCGGTCACGCCGAATGGTATCACTGTCCCCTACAACACGGTCATCAACGACACATCCGGCTGGGAGACCGGCTCCACGACAATCATCCCCGGCTACCGGTTCCTCGGCTGGTACACGGACCCCAGGGATGTGATCGAACCCACCGACCCCAGATGCGAGATATACCCGACCCAGACCATATGCCAGCCACAGACGGTTCCCCTCTACCCGTCCTGGGGCAAGGCGCTGACGGCCGACATCACCGTGTACGCGCATTGGGAGCGGGCGGACACCCAGGTCATGTATGACGCGAACGGCGGCAAAGGGTCGCACGCGCCCACAGACGGACACCAGCATTCGACGATCACCACGCCGTCCGACGTGTCCCGGTCGTTCAGTCGTGACGGCTACTCGTTCGCCGGGTGGAACACGAAGCCGGATGGCAGTGGCGTCTCGTACAGGGATGGTGACGGCGTGCCCGTCGAGGATAAGGTCGTCACCCTGTACGCGCAGTGGCGGGCGAAAATCTTCGTCATGCCGGCGACCGGCGGCGACGGTGGCCCCTCCCCGTTGACCGTCATCCCCGCCGTGATCGCGGGCATCGCCCTGATGGTGGGTCTGGCCGGCACGCGCCGCCGCTTCAAGGCGAGCCGTCAGACGGGCCGTCACGGCCGCTGACCCGCCCCCGGAACAAGTGCCCCGCATACGGTCCAGCCGGCCGGCGCGGGGCACTCCCGTCACCGAAGGAGGAAAAAATTGCGTTTCCCTGATTTCGACCAGCTCGTATCCGTCGCCGGCCGCATGGCGCAACGACGGTCCCGCCGTCGCGCACGCATGATCCTCCAATCCCGGCTCGCGTTCACCCTGACCGCGATCCTGCTCATCCTGGCCGTCGGCGCGATGCTCCTGCCATTCGCCCAACAGGCCGGCATGGACCGGCGGCTCGACGCGCAGGCCCGCCGGGCGGCCTCCACCGCACTGGGCTTCCCGCACTCGTCACGCAACACCATGATCCAGGCCGCGGTCACGTACAACAAACAATTGCTCGCGGGAGGCCAGCCCGTGCTCGGCGAGGAGACCGACCCATGGTCCGGGTCCGACACGCACGGGGATTTCACCGGATCCGACGACCGGGAATACGAAAGCCTGCTGAGCTTCGACTCCACGGGCGTCATGGGACGGGTCCTCATCCCCTCCATCAGCGTCGACCTGCCCATCCGGCACGGCTCCGGCAGCCAGGTGCTGGAGACCGGCGCCGGACACCTGCATGGCACGAGTCTGCCTGTCGGCGGCGACGGCACTCACACGGTCATCACCGCGCACTCGAACATGAGCACCGCGAGCTTCTTCACCCGCCTGGACGAGTTGAAGGAAGGCGACCCGTTCTACCTGGAGGTCGCGGGCAATACGCTCGCCTACCGGGTGAGCGGCATCCGCGTCGTCAACCCGCGCGGTAAGGCATCCGACTACGATTTCCTGCGCGCCGAACAGGGCGTGGACAAGGCGACCCTGCTGACCTGCACGGGGCCGGGTAACACGAAACGCCTGCTCGTCACCGGCGTGCGCAACCGCATGCCCGACCAGATACCCTACCCGGATCAGGCACCCAAAGACCAGACGGCCGCGCTCAAAGGCACACTCGCCGCATCCGGCACGACCCTGCTCGCGGGCGGCGTCACCCTGCGCACGATCCGCCGACGCCGACCGCCGGACGGACGACACCGGTCAGCTGCCGAACAGGAGGGTTGACCAGACGCTGCCCGTCGGATCGCTTGCCCCAAGCAGAGTCACGGCGAGAATCAGGTTGATGATGTCGATCGCGCACACGATGACACCCAACGCCCCGTACAGGCGTGACTCGTGGGATAGGCCGCCGATGCTCAACACGACGCTGGTCAGCCATAGGACCAGCATGAAACTGGGCATCTGCACACATATGATGCACACGAACGCGAGGATGAGGCCGACGAGTCCGGCCAGGTTGATGGAGTGTCGTCCGTTCGCGTAGATGGGCGCCCGCGCAGGCTGCATGGGGGTGAACAGCGGTTGCCGTACGGATGGCGTCGGTCTTGGCGCGGCCTGTGGCGGGGATATGGGACGTGGCGGCTGATTCGCGCTGGTCATGATCTCTCCTTGTCTTATGGCGAACGTCGATGTTCGCTTTGTCGCCTATTGTCCATGCGGGGTGTCGACCGGGACGAGATTAGGGACGTGTGCCGATTCCGGTCGGGAACGCGAATACCGCAAGCGGGAGAATCAACGCCCGCGGGCCGGCGTGAAGAATATCGTCAATCGTGCTGTCGGCGTCGAACGGTCCGGCCAGCACGCCTATCGACTGGCTTGCATGGGCCTGCCGCCACCATTGATCAGGTGCGTCGTCGGCGAACGTCAGGTCGAGTTCGACGCGTCGGGCCGTCATGTCGAGTATGCGGATGCGGCGGCGATGAGAACAGTCCGCCCCCCATATGGTCGGACCACGGGATGCCTGTCCCGCTGTCAGGAGAGAGCGTGACGGATTCCCCGTCAATCGCCGTGACGGGATACGTTGTGCTGATAACCAGCCATGCGAGGGGATTCGCGCCCGGCAGGATGATGCGCCGGCATGTGAACGGTGACGACATGATCGTCATCCCACGTGATCGCCGGAGAGCCGGGGCTGATGTGCCCTGGTTGTGGATGGTCGGGCAGTGTGGAGCCTACGAGTCGTGTCATGGTGTCCGTCTATGCGCATCATGCCGCCTATTGTCCATGCCGGTGTCGACCGGCTCGCATAGTCGCATAGTCGCATATCGACGTCGGACCATCTTTGAAAGGACTATCATGAGCGACCCGATGCAGGGGCGGCATTCTCGTCTGCAGCCGAACACTGTCGCGCCGCAATACCCGCAGCCCCCACGACAGGCGGGCGGACGGGATGGTTCGACCTACGATACGGATCCATGGAACGGGTATGAGGACGAAACGCGCCAGCCCGCCGCAGGGGAGCCGAATACGCAATCCGACCCATGGGACGGCTATGGCAGAAGGGTTCAGCCGGCAGCCGCCGTCTCGCCGGCCGACCCGTGGGGCGGTTACGGCGGATACCAGCCCGCGCCAGGCAGATCGCGGGCCAGCCGCACGCCCATGATCGTCGTCATCATCGTGGCCGTGGTGGCCGCTCTCGCCTTAGGTGGCGTGCTCGTCTGGCATCTCACGGCGGACAAGGCAGGCCAGACCATCACGAGCAGTCAGATCGGCAACAAGGACAAGGAAAGCACCACCACACCCGGCACCGGTTCGGACACGAACGCCGACGACAGCGGCATGCGCTTCGCCACAGTCAAGGACATGCTCGCCGACCCGACGATCCGCCGGCAGCTCGACCAGGGGGCGCAGACCGCCTCCTCGGACGATATGAGCGTGCAGATCAAAACCCAAGGCCCGAACACGCTCGTCTACGATATGACGGTCAGCGACAACGTGGCCTCCGGCCTCCGGGATACCTTGGACTCATCGGGCGTTGACAGCGTATATCAGTCGATGGCGGACGCTTTGGCGAAACAGGTCAAAGGAGGGGTGAGCATCCGCCTGACCGTGCACTCCGCGTCCGGGTCCACGGTCATCGACAAGACGTTCGACGGCGTACGATCAGCCGAGTGAACCGCTCCCGACCGTCTATCATGGCCGGGCCGCCCATGTCCCGCCTCGACCCCAGCATGCCTTCCAGGTCGAACATGGCCGGATCCCACTTGTCGAGGAAGGTGAGCGGCACGCCCATGAGACCATCCCAGTCGGCGGGCATGTCCTCCGCCCGATCGCAGTTGATGATGCGCGTACCGTCGAACATGGGATGACAACCGGGATCATAGTGCGCGTGCGGCCGGAACGCGGGCGTATGGTCGTGCGGCAGGGTCGCGAACCAGCGCACGCCGGTGACGCGGATGTAATGGCCTTGCCCGTCTGTTCCGCCCGATGCAGCGTTGATCGGCGTCGTGTCGGGAATCGAGTATTTCGCGGCGCCCGCATGCATGGTGGCGCCCAGTCTGAGTCGCCCCTCCTGGATGGCCTGGAAGATGGCCGGTTCGTTGACGACGGTCAGCGGGGAGAGCAGCAGCATGTCTTTCCTCTCGTTCAGGAGCGTGCCGATCAGCTGCCGCGCCCCGCTGAACGACGGGTTGGTGACGATCAGGTCCGCTTGTTCCCGCAGCCGGGAGCATTCGGCTGACCGCCAGTCGCCGTCGCCATCCAGTCGCGAGAGCGTGTTGCCCGGCATGCGGGCCACCCATGCGACCGGCATGCCGGGCGCCGGCGGACGGGTGACATCCAACAGTATCGGGGAGGGAGAGGATTCGATGTCGAACAGGCTGGACTGCGGGTTCGCCCAGCAGGAGGCGATGAGTCTCGACCAGCCCAGCGTCCCGTGATGGTCGAGCAGGAATCTTACGAACATGCTGCATGGGTTGTCGCATGGACAGTAGATGGTCCTGCCGGCGAAGGCTTTCGGATCGTAATGCGCGAACTCCTGTTCGATGGTGTCGAGACGCGTGTAGAACTCGTCGTTGGCATTGTGCTGCGCGTTGTGCAGCATCCGTGATCGTGTCGAGGCCATGCCTCACGGCTATGCGCCGCGGACGCAGACCCATGATGTTAACGACAGATGAAAGGAACCATGATGATGCGCATGCTGCTGACCCTGACGATCGAAGGCGAGCCGAGACGGGTGCACGTGCCGTTGCCCGGCTCTCCGGCGAGCGAGGACACACGCCGTGAAGTGACCGCCCTGTTCGACGGGCTTGAGACCGCCAACACCCAAAAACGACTGTCCGAATTCATCGTGCGACATTGGGGCCAAGGTGACGTGGAAACGGTCGTGAACCTGTTGCTGTCGCTCTCCTACGTGCGGGACGTGCGCATGAACACGTACATCCCGCAGAGTCAATACTTGCAAGCACACCGGTTGTGAATGCACATCATCTCGGATGCACCGGCATGTACGTCGAAAACGATGGTTACATACAGGCGCAGCTTGACGGCATGGACGAGACCGGCGACAATGCTTCACGCCGGCCCGTCGCGCATTGAAACGCGAGCATGATCAGGTCATGATGTTTCGGCGCGGACTGGCCGGACGCCAACGTGAAAGCGAACACGCTGGGGGAAGCGGGCAGCGCGCCCGACAGGACTCCCGCGCCCCACATGGCGACCGCGCTCTCCGCCACGTTGTCCGGGTCGCCCTTGTACTCGCGCCGCGAATCGGGGTAGCGTACCGAGCAGATGACGCCCGCGCTCGCCCCCAAGGCCACGTCGGACCACAGTCCGGCGGCCGCCCGCATGATACGCGTCTGCCGGGCTTTGCGCACTTGGACGGCCTCGCGCATGTTGCTGGTCAGCCAATCACGGTCTGGAATCGTCAGCGAACGCAGCACGCCGGGACCCGCATGCGCCTTGCCCAACACGAGTGCGACCGGATCCGCGTCCTGCGCCAACGGTTCCACGCTCAGGCTGATCGTGATGTCCTTGACGGGCGTCGGGTCACGCATGTAGACGGTGCACACTCGATGATACGGGTCGTCGTCCGGCCACAGGCCCATGTCGGTGCCCGCGTCGATCAGCGGCTTCAACGTCTCCACCGCCAATACCGGGCTTTCCGCGCGTCCGGCGACCAGGACGGTAAGCATGAAACGGTCCACGCGCAGTGCGCCCTGCGCGAGAATATCCCGCCACACGCGCTTGCCGTACTCGCGCAGCCGGTGGCGGATGCGGGCGCGCTCCGACACGCTTTCCGAACCCGTGCAGGTCAGCCACCAGCCGGCGGGGACCGTGAACCGGATCGCATACCCCATCAGCCTTGCTCCATGATGCGGGCCAAATCGTGCGCGTCCATGAGCCTGGCGCCCGTGCCGGCCGGCTTCAACTCGGGCGTGGGCGTCTCCGGTTTCGTTTCGGCCGTTTCGGTCGGGGCGCCGTCGCCAAACTCGGCCTCACTGGCTTCCCATGCGGTCTTCAGGGCTTTGAGAATCGGGTCCGTGTCCAACATGTCCTGATAGGAGGGGGTGATGCGGTCGGTCAGATATTTCATGTATTCCGCGTCCATGGGATCTTCGGGGTCATGATGGCGAATCGTATCCAGGTATCGTCGCTCATCCACGTCGGCTGGCAGTCCGATGGTGTCGACCAGGGCGCGAGCCAATGCCTCCGTGTCGCTCATGCCGTCATGCCCGGCCCAGAACGTCTTGTAGATGACCGCACTGGCCCCGGCCAATTCCGCGCGCCCGACGCCTTTCGACAAGCCTTCCTCTTTCCTGATCCACAACGGGATGTCCGGCACGTTCGCCTGATCGTGGAACACGCCTTTGATCAGGCTTTCGCTCGGGTTCGCGCCCTGGGCGATACGATGACCGAACAGGTCGCGGAACGTGGGCCCCAGTCCGCTGCGCTCGTTGATGGTCTGGCTGATGAGGATCACCCGATAACCTTGGGCGCCTGCGGTGCGGATGATGCGCTGGACTTTCGTCTTGACCTGGTTCTCCGCCTGTCCGACGAACAGTTCCTCGAACACGGCCGGCAATGTCTTCTCCGGATTGGGAATGGTTTTCACTGTCTGGGCCCTGTCCACTATGGATGAGAACTCATCGATGACGATGTAATGCAATGGGTACTTGCGTTTCGCCCATTCGGGGATGTCCAGCCAGTTCTGCCAGGCATTGTCCATCCAGGCTTTCGCCCGTTCGCCATGCTCGATCTGCCAGACCAGTCGGTTGACCACTCCGGCCCGCCGCACGTCGTCCGCGACGGCGAATCCGTTTTTCGACACCCACGGTCGGGCCCAATAATAATCCGTGGCCTTGTTGCTCAGGTTGATGATCGTCAGTTCGGGGCGTTGCGCGATGATGCCGGCCAGCAGATTGTTAGCCAGGACGCTCTTGCCCGAGCGTGGTTCGCCGCCAATGATCAGGAATGGGCTTTCCTTCCAGTCCACGCACGCCAGATCGTATATGGAGTCTCCCTTGCTGGGAAGGAGCACGCCGAACGGAGTGCGGTCACGCCACTGCGCACCACCAAGATAACTGTATGGGTAAGGATGAACGGGCTTGAACGTGGCGGGCTGTCCGGGGTGGATGAGGATCACGCCGGTCCTGATGTCCGCCTGGAACCACCAGCCGACATGTCCGATCTGCTGGCATGCGCGTTCGGTCGCCGCATCCATTTTCGCGGGGGAGTAGATGACCGTCCGGTCGAGCGTGCACCGCCAGCCTCCCTCCTCGGTGGCTTCGACCTGGACCTGCCAGGGGTTGATGCCCAGTTCGTTGGCGAGGATGCCGCGCGCGCTCACCTGCTTGTCAGTGAGCCGCTCCAGGATGGCGACGGACTCGTAGGGGCGGAATTCGACGAGCTTGAATCCCGGATACCGGTTCTCGTACTGGCTGGCGACCTTGGGGGCGGCGGCCGGCTTGGACTGGGTGGCGTTCAGGCGTATGGTCATGCGCGTGTCGCCGGTCTTCTCCACGCTGGACACGCTGTCGTCAACAAGGACGGCCACATGCCGGTCGGCTTCAATGTGGTCGAGGCGCGCGTCTGCCGCTTCGGCGTGCGTGTGCCGGTATTCGTCGATGTTGCGGTCGAGCAGACGCCGGTGGGCGGCGTTGCCCACCGGGTCGAAGTCCACGACCTGACCGGCCTTGGTTTTCACCTGTGCGGGATAGGAGCATTCGAAGGTTCGCATGCCTTCCGGCTATGCGCGCGGCACGGCCTCGAACAGTGGCGTACCATTCTCGTCGTCCATGAGCAGCAGGCTCCCATCGCCGATGAGCGTGCCGTCGGGCATGGTGGACATGGTGTCGGTGAACCATATGCCATGGCGGTGCGTGACCGTGCTCACGGGCGTGTGTCCGACGATCTGCGGCCACCGGTGGTCGGCGAGACGGGTCAGTTCGCTTTCATCCGCCCACAGGGGGCCGGGCAGGCCGGTGCCGCCGCGCGCCGGGCCGGTCGCGTCGTAGAGGCGTCCGAGCCTGCCCGTATCCACAAGACTCCGGTTCAGCCAGTCAGCCATCTCACGCGGCCCCATGGTCTCGTATCCGCGAATCGTGCCCGCGGCCCACGGCAGGGTGACGCCCGCGTGCGTGGCGAGCACCCGCCCGTCCGACCATGCGAGGGTTACGGGCAGTTCGTGCATCATCCGATGGATGGCGCGGTGCGCACCCGGTTTGAAGCCGGGACTCGCCCGGCGTACGCGCGCGTATGCGGCGGAACCGGGTTTCATCCAATAGGCGATGTCGTGATTGCCGAGCAGGAGGATGGTGTCGCGCCGTTCATGCTCCATGCGCCACCATGCGGCAAGCCGACGGAACGCGCGTATGGCCGCGTTGTTCGACAGGTTCCAGTCGTCGTTCAGGTCGCCGAGCAGGACCAGCCGGTCCGCATGGCACTGGTCCGCGATCCGGCTGACCGGCTCCAACAGGTCGGGTTTGGCGTGCAGGTCGCCGACGAACAGGGTGCGGGTCACTCGCCCACCCCCGCGATCAAACGACGTGCGACCATGGCGAGGGGCTTCGCGTCGAACGCGTGATCCTTGACGTCTTTGCCCAGGGTGATGGTCACGCCACCCGCCCTGCCGTTCGCCCACGCGACCCCATCGGGGATCGTGCCCTCGTTCAGGGCCACGATCCGTTCGAGCGCCTGATGGGTGGACACGGCGGGCGTGGGCATGACGACCGGCATGGTCGTGGGCACGCCGTTGTGTTCGGGCAGGTGTTCGGCCAGCCACGCGGCGTACGCCTCGGGATCCTTCACCGTCCACTTGCCGGCACTGTCGCGGGTGACGGTCAGGGTCGCCGCCTCCAGCCCGTCGAACAGGGCCTTCTCCGCATCCATGGTCGCGTCGTGCGTGCGCAGATACTCGGTTTTCGCCGCGCCGATAGCCCGGTCGATACGGGTTTTGAGGATCTGCAGGCCGGCGAGCGTGCCGCGCAGCTGATCCTCACTCAGGCCACTGTAATCGTAGTCGATGTTGTCGCTCATGATGTTCCTTTCCGAAACCTTCTTATGCGTCCGCTTAGAAGTCGGGTTCCGCGCCCACGCGGGACGGCTCGCAGCGTTCACGCCACCCCATGCGCTCCAACGTCGCCCACACGGCGGGCGGAATGGGTATGACGCCGTGCGCACCCCGCCAGGCCGGCGACCCCCACAAGCCTTCGCCGGTCAGGTCGGCGAGCGCGTGCGAGAGCATCAATCCTCCCACGCCGCCGCATGCGGCGGGGATGATCCACGCGTTCAGGCCGCCAAGGCGCGGATCCGTGTCGAAGCAGGGGTGTTCGCGCGGCCGGAAGCGTGCGGGGGCGCGCGTGACGAGCGCCAGCGCGTACGCGTGCGGGTGCGTGCGGGCGACATGCGCGACCGTGGCGAGCGAGAGCGCGGCCTCCTGGCCGCGACGCGCGTCGGCCCGCGTGCGCGCCGTCATCTCGCGCGCGTACGCGCCCATGGTGGGCCAGGGGAAACGGGTCACGCCGATACGGCTCGCATGCTCGCGCCCCCACTGCCAGTCCTCGTCGCGCACATCCACGTCGAACACACGGTCGGGCAGATGGTCGAACACGGGACGCCATGTGAACCGGGCGCAGGTCGCGGCCCGCGAACGCGCCACGGGCGTCGCCTCGGCCCATGCGAGCGCCTGGGCGGCGAGCGCGAGCAGCGGGTCGCGGGTCGCGTCGAGCCTGATGCCGGCCACGGTGATGTCAGAGGTCATACTCTCCCTCATGCGTCCGCGCATAGCCTCACACCATGAGCATCACCGATATCGCAACCCAGGGCTGGCGCCTGTTCTGGTCCAATATCCTCGCCCCCGCCTCGCTGGGCCTGTTCGCCGCGATCCTGATAGGCTGCCTGCTGGCCGGGTTCGCGTTCCGGCGCACGCTGAGCGCCCTCTCGTTCGCCCTGCGCGCGGGCGCCGGCCTCCTGGCCGCGATCCTCCTGATCGGCTTCCTCGGGGTCCTGGGCGTGAACATGAACGGCCTGACGCCCCTGGTCAACTGGCTGCTGGGCATCGTGCAAGCGCCCCTCTACCTGCCGGGGGCCGTGCTGTGAGGCGCGGGTCCGGCCCGTGGCGGGGCTTCCTGTCCTCGCTGGGCACGCTCCTGCTCGTCTGCATATGCATGGTCGTGCTCGTCACCTCCGGCGGATGGGGTGCGTTGAGCCGGGTCACGGGCATCGGGAACCCGGACGCGAGCCTCAAGACGACAACGGGCACGCAGACCGGACGCAACCCGGACGCGAAGACGCCCGAACAATGGTGGAAGACGCTGACCGGCGAACAAGCCGAAACCACGAAACCCTCCAAGCCCGAGATCGGCGGCACGCACGGCGAAACCACGCCGAGCACCGGCGGCAAAACCCCGACGACAGCCGCGCACGAGGATATCGCGCTAGCCTTGAGCCGTCTGAACGAGATCGGCGTGGCGAAACCCCATGTCGCCGGCTACGACCGGGAAAGCAAGTTCGGCGGATGGGCGAACGCGCCCGGCATGTGCGGGAGTGCGACCACACGCGACCTGATTTTGAAACGCGATCTGACCGACGTAACCCAGGACCGGCAGTGCCGGGTCACGTCCGGCCGGCTCGCAGACCCGTACACGGGCGCGAGCATGGACTTCAAACGCGGCGCCGCCACCTCGCAGCTCGTCCAGATCGACCACGTGGTCGCATTGCAGGACGCGTGGGCGTCCGGCGCATACGCGTGGAGCCAGGCCAAGCGCGTCGCGTACGCGAACAGTCCCGGCGTGCTCCTGGCCGTCAACGGCAAGGAGAACATGGCGAAAGGCGCGGGCGTGGACTTCAACGGGACAAGCCGCTGGCGCAGCCAGCACACCTCCACGCCCGACATCTGGATGCCCTCCGACAAAGCGTACCGGTGCGACTACATGGCGCGCCGGGTCGCCATCAAACACGAGTACAAGCTGTCGATGAGCGCCCGCGAGAAACAGCAGACGGTCACGTTCCTCGGCTCCTGCCGGGCGGGTCACTGACCCGCATCCGTCTTTCCGTCCCCGGCCGACGACCCGTCGCTCGTGTTCTCCTGGACATCCGGTTTGACCAGCGGGTCGGCATGCCACCGGTTCGCATGCTCCTTCAAATCCGGTCCAGTGCCCGGCGCGCCCCACGCGAGCACGCGCGGCGTGCCGTCCGGGTCGGACACCAGCAGGTCATACGAGTATTGGGACGGGGCTTTCATACCCCCCGTGGGGGTCAGCGTGACATCCACGCGCGTCACGGCCGTGTCACTGGTCTTCTCCTGCCGGTCCACCTTGCCGCGATCCAGGTAGGCGACCCGCCCCACGTTCACGCTCGTCTCCCCGTCCAGCATCAACGGCTGGTAGACGGCATCCGGGTCCGGGTCGGCCATGACGGTCTTCAAACGGGCCGCATCCGAACCATAGTAGGCGGCCGCCCACTGCTGCGCCATGTCCGTCAAAGCGCGACTCGCCTGCGCGTCGGCGAGCACATGCCCCCATTCGACCGCGGTCGACGAGTCCGACTGGACGGCGACGAGCCTGACCGACGGGTCGCCGACAGGATGCCCGTCGGCTATCGTCTGCTCCACCGTCCACCAGCGGCCGTCCGCGCTGTGCACGGTCAGCGTGTGCCGCATGCCGGACACCTCGCCCCGCCCGTCGGACAAGGAGACCCTGTGCGCGCCATCCCAGCTGACGATCTGCCCGGCCGTGTTCAACGGGTCGTTCGCCAGCCAGTCATCCACGGCCGCGTACGCCGCCTGCTTGCCGGCCGCGTTCAGACTGACCGTACTCGCCGCCGGCCCGGGCTGGCCCGCGTTCATCGAAGAGACGCTCGCCGACAAGGCGAGCACGAGTGTAGCCACCTGGATAACCCTCCACAGGCGCACCCGTGAGGCCACGAGCTTCAGAAACTGCCTGTCCGGGTCCTCGCGCGGGGCGGACTGCCATCCATACCGTTGTTTCGCCATACCGTCCGACTATGCGCATAGTCCACCCGCGAACAGACCTATCACTACAAAGGTGGACCATCATGATTCTCGCAGCACCCCAAATCCAACAGCCATTGAAAGACGGCACGACGAAAGCGCTGACCAGCCTGCTGTCCGGCAACAGCACGCTCACCACGGTCCTGCAGGTGTTCGGCGGCCTGGTCGTGGTCATCACCGTCATCTGCCTGATCGCCCGCAAATGGTGGCCCCAATTCAAGATCGGCCAGATCATGCAGGGATCCGGCGCGTTCGTCGGATGCGTCATCGGCCTGATCCTGGGCATCATCTGCATCAGCCCGACCACGTTCCTGCCATGGCTCGTGTTCATCATCGCGTTCATCCCCCAGGTGATCCTCAATATCGTCGGCGCGATCTTCGGAGCCTAGCATGCTGTTCGACCTGACGCGCATCTGCAAACAGCGGGTCGACCAGGTCGACGAGCTCCAGATCGTCGACCGCCTGTGGATCCGCAACAACAACCTGCTGCTCCTTATCGCCGGCGTGGCCGTCGGCGCGGCCTGCGCCCAACCGCTCCTGCTGTTGGGTGCGGGACTCGTCTCATGGCTGACCGTCCCTGTAAGCATGACCGTCATCTACGTCATGTTCACCCGCAAACGCAGCGTCAACGGCGAAATCCAAGCCCGACGCTTCGACAAGTGGCGCGCGAAACGCCACGCCCTGGACGGCGCGTTCATCTTCCCCGGCGACTCCCGGCCGTTCAGCCCGAACAGCTACACGATCCTCGCCCAACACCCGCACCCCATCTACAAGGAGCCATGGCTATGAACGCCATCATAGACTTCTTCGACAAATTATTCGACCTGGGAGCCCTCCAGCAGATGCCCGACCTGCTCGCCCAACTCATCGGACAGGTCTCCTGCGGGTCGAAAAGCTGCCTGCCCGTCCTACGCTGGGCGGACGTGGCCGGAGGCATCAACACCCGGTCCAGTGACGACAACCTGTTCTCGTTCATCACCAGCTGGGTCGGGCACATCCCCAGCTCCCTGACCGGCATGTTCATCTCCATGGGCAACGGCCTGTGGGCTTCCGCCGCATGGCTCGCCAAAATCAGCTCCGGCATGGACCTGAGCGCCACGTTCGGCCCCATGTCCAACCGGCTCGCGGGCGACATCTACCAGGCGCTCACCTCCGACATGCTCGTCCCCTCCCTGATCGCCCTGATCGCCATCGTCTCGGGCATCACGCTCGCCTGGCGCGGCCAGGGGATACGCGCGCTGACGAAACGCCTGACCGCGTTCTCCGTCGGCATCGCCCTGTTCTTCGCCATGGGATCCGCCTCCACGGGTGCCGGCGCCGTGGTCGCCATGCCCGGCAGCCCATGGTGGCTCACCCAGACGGTGACCGGCGTCGTCGGACAGGCGGGCGCCGGCATCATGAAAACCTTCAACAACGGCCTGGACTCGGCAGGCACGTTCCTGTCCAGCTCGAACACGGACGACAAGCTCTCCTGCCGACGCTACACGGCCGCCCTGCACGAGCGCAGCGGACAAACCGACCTCACCGACTTCTCGAAAGGCGTCAACGACCCGATCCTGGTCAGCCTCAACCGCATGTGGGAGGAGACAGGACTGCGCATCTGGGCGCGCAGCCAGTTCGGCGACGGCGACAACGGCCTGCAGACCTTCTGCCGCGTGCTCGAAAACCGGGCGGGCATCTCCGCCAGCCAGCAGACGAACCTGACGAACAACGCCGCCGGACGAACGGACATGAACGCGGACGCGCTCGCCTTCAACCCGAACGCGAACGTGACCGCCAGCGAAATCAAATCCAAGAACTTCGCGTACACGCTCAAAACCCTCGTCTTCGGCTCCGGGTTCGGCGGCGAGGACGCGGGCAACATCATCCCCGACTCCTCCTACGAGGACCGCGTCACCACCATGTTCGACGTATGCGGCATCAACACGAAAGGCAACTGGTACATCCGCCCCGGATGGTCGTTCGTCAACTCCATCACCGGCAAGAACCGGGGCGTGCCCGACGACCCATCGAACATGCTCGCCGCCTGCCAGGCCGCACTGACCGGCTCATACAAGGACACCGACTACACGGCCATGACTTCCGTGACGGTCAGCAGCGCCGACGCGAAAATCGACGCGGCCCAGACCGCCATCCGCAAGAACTGCACACCGGGCATCCTCCTCATCAACCCGTTCACCGTAGGGAAATGCGTAGGGAGCGCCTATGGCAACCTCACCAAACTGAAAAACAGCCTCAGCGACCGAGACCTGCAGCAGATCCAGGTACGCGACTCGAAGATCCATATCGACCCGGCCACCGGCAGGCTCGCCTCCCGCGACGGCACGAACGGCATGGACGTGGCCCGGATCGCCGAGAAATTCGACGTCGACGAGAACACCAACTGGCGTTTCCTCGCCGCCAGCCCCTCCTACAACAGGAACGCCACCGACATGGAACGCCAGGCCGCACTGAACACCATGGAAGCCCAACATGGCAACATGAACCTCGCCGACGCGGGCGGCGCGTTCATCTTCCTGCTCTCCGGCCTCGTCAACCTGGTCATCTGGGGCATCGGCTTCAGCCTGCTGCGCATCCTCGCCACCGTCATGAGCTACCTCATGTCCGGCCTGGGCATCTTCCTCGGCCTGCTCCTGTACGCGCTCATGCCCGAACGCGGCGGACGGGCGCTCGCCAACGCAGCAAAACGACTGGGCGCCATGTGCGCGACCAGCACCGCCATCGGCATCGTCGCCATGATCATCGTCGTCATCAACAACGCGCTGATGGCCGCGTTCAACGTGATCGACATGAACGGCAACTCCAGCGCGAACGTGCTGACCATGGGCATGTGCACGCTGCTGCTGCCACCCGCCAGCGTGCTCATGCTGCGCTACCTGTGCCGGGAGGTGTGGCGCTTCGGCGACCCGTTCAGCCGTCAAGGGTTCATGCGGCTGATCGGCGGCACGCCGGTCATGAACGGCATGGGACGCGTCTGGGCCGGCGCGCGCGGCATAATGCGCGGCACGAGCGCGTTCGCGGGCGGACTGCTCGCGAGCGGCGGCATCATGGCCGCGATGGGCGCGGCCGGCGCGGCGCGACGCTCCCGCGGCGACGGGATCATCGCATCCGCGGCGAAGGGCGTGGGCGCGGGCAAACGCGACGCCTACTATTCGAAGCGCAAGATCAAACCGTCGAAGGCCGACGAGGCGGCGAAGAAGACCCCGCCCGCCGAAACACCCATCCAACAGGCACTCTCGCAGGCCGAACTCAAGGACCAGCAGGCGTGGGACGAGGCGAACGCCACACCCCCGACGCCGACAGGCGAAACCGGACCGGCGCCCGCGACGGCGGGCGAAAGCGGTTCGGACAAGCCGGCGGACGGACAGGCACCCGCATCCGGTCTGCCGCCAAGGCCGGCGACCGGCCCCAAGGTCATCGACCCCGGTTCGGCCACGTTCCGACCGTCCGCCGCGGACATGGCCGCCGCGCGGGACATGGCGAAAGAGCGCACGACATCCAGCGGCACGGACACGCTCGCCCCCTCGTACACGGACGTGGCATACGCGCAGACCATGACGGACGCGCTCACCCGTCACGAACTCGCCGGCAAAGGCATGACGCCCGACACGCAGGAGTACGCGAAGGAACGCGAACGGCTCAACAGGGAACACGCCCTCCAGGCCAGGCGCCTGAGCGTGGACCTGAAAAACCATTTCGACTCCGAACAGATAAGCCAGGCCATCCACGACGCGCCCCAGGACGTCTCCGACCTACGCTACCGCCGGCAATCCTACGCGTACGCGAAACTCCTCGCGAAACACGACCTTGAACAGCGCATGCCCGAGTCGGGCGACACGGACCCGCGGTCCGTCAACCGCAAGCTGACGGCCATGGAACGTGACGGACAGGTGGCCCGGCTCGCCCACCAGGTTGACGCATATTCACGTCGACGACTGCTGAAGGCGGGCGCCCCGTCCGCCGCGGACAGGACCACGAAAGGAACGGCATGAGCAGACAGGACAAGGAACGGTTCACCTCCGAGACCTCCGAGAAGCGATGGGGGACTTGGCTCGCCCTGATCGCCGTGATCGCCACCCCCATCGCGCTCCTCCTCTCCCTGTTCGGATGGGTGTGAGCCGATGCACGTGAAAGAACGGTTGCGCCGCGCCGCCCCATGGCTGCTGGCATCCGGCGGGGGAGCGGGCGGCGCCGGGACTCTCGGATGGGGCATATGGCGCATCCGTCTATGGCGCACGCGCCTGGACCAGCTCACCGACGCGCCCGAATACGCGGACGAGCAGACCCGCGGCGAATGGACGGGGTTCACCCGCCAGTGGTGGCAGTCGCTGCCCTGGCGGGGGATGCTTGTCGGCGCATGCACGATCCTGATCCTCGTCCTGGTCGTTCGCCTGATAGCCATGATCCCCATGGCGAACCCGGACAACCCGTTCGACCGTGACCCGCAGCGCCTGTTCTCCGACCGGGACCGGGAGTGGATCCGCGACCTGACCGGCGACCGGTGCGAACGACGCCGGCTGTTCGGCCTCATGCGCTGCCGGCATCGCGGCGAGCAGATGGACCACTGGTATCCGTGGGCGAAAGGCGGGGCGACCAGCCGACACAACATCGCATGGCTGTGCGCCAAATGCAACAACCGCAAAACGGATCGGGTGCCGACCATCTGGGCGACCCGCGCGCTGACACGCGCCCGCATGCGCTACTTCCCGGCCCGCTGGCGAGCCTGGGCCAGACCGGACGGGCGCATAGACGACACCAACGACACTATCAAGGAGACCGATCATGCAACCGCGTAAACCCCAGAACAGCCCGAACGGCACAGGCGGCGAGTTCGACCGCGTGAACAACCATCCCACGGACCTGCCCGCCCTGATCGGGCGCGACGGGCCGGCGCAGGACGTCAAACAGCGGGTGGACGACCTCGCCGCCGCAGGCTGCGGCCGGGAGGCGGCGCGTCTCGCCCGACGGGCGGGCGCGTTCGTCTTGGGCGAGAAGCTGCCGTACGGCACGGGCATGATCGCCGTGTTCGACGGACATCACCTGATCACCTGCGACATGAACGACGGGTATGTGACGGCGCGCGACGAGTTCGACCCGGCGAGCCTCACCGTAGACGACGATTTGCGCGCCGAACTCGGGTATGCGCGCGTCGCGGACGCATAGGAGAAGATAACGGCGCGAATCCTCCCGCTGCGAACCAACCATGGGGCGGAATCCCGATGAAAGCCACAAGCCGCCGCCCCCTCCTAGACAAGGAAAGCAGACATCATGGCAGACAACAAGAACGAATTCATCACCGAATCGCTGATCGTCAACAACGTGCGCGTGTACTACACGCAGCATTTGTTCAAGCGTGACGAGCCGTTCCGCGGCAAGGGCGAAGGCGTGTTCCGCACGACCCTGATCATCCCGAAGACGCTGACGGACACGGTGACGGCGATCCAGAAGACCCTCGCCAAGGTCGCTGTCATCGCCGTCAAGAAAGGCGTGCTTGCCCAGGATTCCACGGTCAAGGCCGTCAAGGACGGCAAGGACGGCATCGTAGGCAAGGACTTCGGCTACCCGCTGCTCGACGGCGACAAGTTCGTCGCAAAGAGCGACAAGGCGGAGAGATTCGCCAAGGCGGTGGCCGGATGCTGGTACATGGAGATCAAGTCGAGCCGCGACACGTTCTTCCTCGTGGACGAGCAGAACCGCGAACTCGACCATACGGACCCGGCCACGCAGCGCATGTTCTGGTCCGGGGACACGGTGAACGCGGATGTCACGTTCAACGCCTACGAGCCGACCGGCAAGAAGATTCTCGGCGGCATCAGCGTGTGGATGAACGGCCTGCAGAAAGTCAAGGACGGCGACGGCCGGCAGAACACGGCGGTGAACCGGTTCAAGCCGATCGCCACCCTGGACTCGGGCACGCCCGACACCACGACGGATGACGCTCCGGCATCGTCCGAGGACATGTACGCAGCCATGGGCATGTAAGCATGGACGGCAGGCGGGACGATGGCCCCGCCCGCCGTCTTCGATTATTCGACAGGAGACGACATAGTGGAGCTTCGATGGGATTCCTCGCAAAGCTACCCGGTGGACATGGGCGCGCAACTGTTCGCGTTGCGGGCCGGCCATGTGACGGACACGCTCTCACGATTGAACCCCCAGTGGGGAGAGACGGCCCGCCGGCGCCTGGACGACGTGGACCGCGGTCCCACGCATTACATGGATCGCGGCGACCTGCACGTATTCGAACTATGGGTGTTGGAGCATGACGGGCGACGCCCGTACGGTCGCGAGGACACGTGGGTGAGCGCGGACGGGTGGACGAACATGATCGACAATACGCCCGACCCGGATATCCCCGACAATCTGGAAGGCAAGCTGATACGCGTGTGGAGCGTGGATGAGACGGGACTGCCGTTCCGCTTCCGACTGTACGCGTGATACGATACGGGCGGTATCGTCGTCTTGCGGCGATCCCGGACAATACACAAACAAAGGGAGGGTTTGAACCCCTCCCTTTGTTTGTGCTACTCGGCTTTCCCGTCCAGTCGGGCGAACAGTACGGCCGGTGTCATCGCGGACAGGCTTCTGTTCGCGCGCAGCTGCTCGGCGACCTCATGGGCGCGCAGAAACCCGCTGATCTCCCCTTGAGTCCAATCCTGTTCCCGCAGGTATCGGGACAGCCGTTCGACCGGCCAAAACACGCGGCGGGCCTGCAGGACAAGATCATCGGCCTCACGCGGATCCGTATCCCATTCGTTGACGAGAAGGTCGACCGCTTTGCGTCGGTCGATGTCAAGTTCCGCGAACACGCATGCGACACGCTTGCGTTCCATTTTCCGCTCGAAGTCCAATGCTGCGAAGACCTCTTCGTTGACGTGCGCAACAGCGTCCTCCTGAATCTGGTCGACCATGTCGACCCCCATCTGCTTGATGCTGTTGATGATCGGATGACTGTCATCCATGATGTTCTCTCCTTCTATTGCTATTGCTGTTCAGCCGGCCGACACGCACCGGTCATGAATGTCCACGAGGACGCGCTCCGTAAGGTCACGGCCTACCTGGCGACCATCCTCGGCGTGCAACCGCAGGGCTATCGCCGTCCGTTCGGTCTCCACGTCAAAGCCGTGCGCGGCCGCGTTCAGCCGCACGTACATGTCCACGATCAGGGTGTCCTCGTCCGAGTCCGCCTGTTCGGGGTGGATGACGAACCCGTCGGACGTCGGGTCGGTCCGCGAGGCCAGTGTGCGGGCGAGCGCGGCGGCTGCCGGATACGGCATGCGGGCAGCCTCGCACAGCGTGTCCACGATGCCCAGTGTGATATCCGCGTCGTCCACGGTTTTGAACACGCGCGCCACATCCTGCCGCGACAGGCTCACGTCGTCATGCAGGGCGAGCCGGCGCCGCAATATGCGCACCATCATGCCAGCCAACACTTCGGCCTGAAAACGGTTATCCTGATTCACGCACCTCATTGTACGTTCCGCCCCGCCATCCTCGTAGCCCTGCTGGTAGGCCTGGCTGCGTATGCACTCCAGCCACCGGTCAAACTCGGCCTTGGATTCCTCGATGGTGCCGGCGGGTGAGCTTTCGCCGTAATAGGCGTAATCGTCGCGCACCATGCCGGTGGTCGGCGTGAACGGTTCCTCACCCATGCGATCTTCTCCTACAGCCGGCATGAAGGGTCACTCCAGCGGGTACGTCCTGTACCGAGGGTCGCCGGCCAGCCTGTCATAGTCGACGTACTCGTCGCATGGCTCCCACGCGTCCATGTCCTCGTTGAGATGATACGGGCCGCCGGTGCGGCGCCCATCCTCCTCGGGCCATCCGTGAGGACACAGCCCCACGCCTTTGGACGTGGGATCCACGTAGTCGGCCAGACTCCACTCGTCGCCCTCCGGGGCGAGCACCAGTCCGGTCGAACCATCCTGCGCCTCATGGATCGACCGCTCCCACGCGGCCTGTCCCGCGGCCTCACGGTTTTCATAGGCGTTCAACTGGTATTCCAGTGTGCCGGCGCGCATCACAACCCCCATCCGTCGAACAGGCCGCAGATGAGAGCCATGACCACGCGCACCGCGAACACGACCACCAGTATGACCACCAGTATGACCGGCAGCACGATCAGCAACGCGAGCACAAACAACAGCATCAGCATTCCGCTCACCTCCTAAGCAAGTGTCATGGAGGTCATGCGTCCGCGGTCTACAGGCTGCGATGCACGCTGCTCAGAATCGACGCGATCTCACTGTCGGCAAGGCCGCTGGCGCGGCCGCGCTCATAAGTCTCCTCGTCGATACGCGCACAATTGTCGGGATACGCCTGATGGCGGCCGAAAGCCCACGCGTTGAGCGTGCTGTTGCGCTGCCCTTCGGGGATGGGACTCATGTCCGGCCGACCCATACGGGGCGTGTCATGCCCGTCGAGCGGACGGAACCGGTTGTGCGCGCCATGGGCATATCCCGAGCGGCGGTCCGCCGGTGCGGATTGCGGCGCGGGTGCGTGATGCCGCCTGTCATCCTCGTCTTTCAGATAGCCATGCTCGCCCATCCACTCGATCATCTCGTCACTGACCGGCGCGACCATCGAATCATCGGCGACCTGATACAAGCCTTTGGCGGTCTTGGAGCCGGGGGCGATCACGTAGCCCATGCCCGGCCCGCGCACGTCGATGGGGATGCCGCCCTGATGCACCGCGTTCTTCACGTGCAGGCCCTCGGGAATCGAATAGTAGGCGTGCACGCCGCCGGACGGGGTGCGCACCAGGAACGTGCGGGGGAACGCGAGGGAAGCGTAGTCGCCGATATCGCCGGTAAACTCGTTCCATCCGGTCTTGCCGCCCGTCTTCGACATGTCGAAGTCAAGCACCATGAACCCGTCGCGGGGCACCGCCGCCCACGCCTTCGAGTCCTTCGGCGGCTCGCTCGTACCCAACTGGGGGTCGTCGGCGGCCTTCTTCCAATCCTTCGCCACCTTGTCCGGGCCGGCCGGCACGTAGTAGCAGTCGAAGCCACGCTCCGACGGGTTCAGGTCACAGCCGGGCAGGGGGCGCGGAGGCTGGCTGCGGTCGGCGTCGATCATCCTCTCCACCTGGGCGCGGTACGGCGCGAAACGCTTCTCGTCCTCGACGACCAGCACGCAATCACCGGCGCGACGGGCGATCTTCAACCCCAGCTTGACGCGAATGTTATGGGTCTCGAAACGGTTGGGACGGTACGGGTTGGCCGTGTTGCGGCAGAAACCACGCTCCACGACCTGATTGGCGACCCACAGTTCGGCCTCGGTCATCTGCTCGGGCATGCCGATCTGCACGTCGCGGATATGATCCGTGCCTTGGGATCGTTCCCAATGACGGCATGAGCACATGAGGAACCCGTCGGCGCCGTACTGGTTGATGAAACGGCGCATGGGGCGCAGCTCGTCGGGCTTGCGCCCGTCCTTCATGCGCACGAACGCGAAACGGCGGCGCATGGCGACGCTCATCTCCGTGACGAAATCAAGGTTCGTGGCGACGCACAGGACGGCGCGAGGCTCGAAACGCACCATGTTCTGTCCCAGTTTGCGGGCGGTCAGCGCGTCACCGGTGGACAGTTTCTTCAATTGCGCGGTCTGCTGTGCGGTCAATCCCTCCGCGTCCTGGTCGAACGCCCACATGCGGCCGATCAGGTTCGCCGGCTCCTGTTCGGCGAGTGTGCTGGACACGCGCGACGAGCCGACCAGCTTGCCCACGTCGATGGGGGTGGACAGGCGGGATGTGGAGTCGCCTTTGATGAACGCGGAGAACAGAGTGCCTTTGCCGTTCGAGCCTTCGCCGGCCAGCACGAACGTCAGATGCTTGTACTCCTGCAGGAACGGGGCAGCAGGCATGTAGGCGAGGTTATGGTACGAGTCCTCGTCCTGGGAGATGTCACGCAGGTAGTGTTCGGCCTCGTTGGCGAGACGGTCGTCCCACGCCCGGTCGACGACCAGTTCGAAGGGGTCGGCCAGCAGGGGATCGGGCTTGTGGTCGATGACGTGCAGCGTCGAATCGCCGTACTCGTCGACCGTGCGATAGTAGGCGCGATCCCGGAATCGGATGCCGTGGTGGACGCGCAGCGGGCGCCCGTCCTCGGTGATCAGGCGTTTCGCCTCGCGCACGAAGAGCGCATCCCAGACTTGAAGCTGTTCCGGCTTTTTGATGTTGTACTCGTCGCCGATGCTGGCGATCGCATGCCAGGTGTCGAGTCGTTCGCAATCGTTGGACACGTCGCGACGGAACAGAGTGGCGCCCTTGTCTCGTGGAGCCTCCTCCAGCAGGAGGTTGCCGTTCTTGAAATCCCACAATGCCTCTACGTATCCCTCGTGGAAGTAGGGGACGCCCTTCTTCGACGTGGGGACTATCACCTCATCGCCATACCGGTCGGTGAAACACAATGGCGGCTCGGAGCCTTCGACGAAGCTGGAATACAATTCGGGCCGATATATGCCCAGCTTGTCGTAGACCTGCTGCACGCCACGCGGCATGCGAGGTATCGGCGCGAACACGTGCCGGATCAGATCCGACACCTTCACAGGCTCAGGCATCTTCGGCCTTCTCTTGGTCTCGGGCTGCATCTCGGCCATATCGCTCTCCTTTCCGCCGTCCAACCGGCTCCCGTATGCATGTCATGCGTCACGCGGGCGCTTGCGTGGGTTGTCTATGCGCGTCGGACGGGGGATGCAGGACGGTTTTCGCGTCCACGAAGGAGGCTTGTAGGGAGAAAAACATGTGGGATCGTTGGAATCATGCGGTTTGTACGAATTGTGTTTTTTTCGACACGCCGGACGAAACTAGTCAACACGTCGTATTTTTAAGCATTCGGCGAGTCGCGACCGAGAACACGCGGCCATGTGACGACATGGCGCCTACGGAGAAGATTGTTATGGCAACCAGCGGCAAACGGCATTAAGTACCGTCTTTACGCGCGCGTATGCGAATACCCCATATTTTCCCCTATATACAACACCTCCAGAATCTTATGTTCTTAGT